>OBEQ011259031.1_pt1 | contig 15423 bp, 29 predicted proteins | sample 1670901 | NCBI WGS metagenome assembly OBEQ01 (sample SAMEA104232315, study PRJEB22302) | groundwater metagenome | biome: forest; feature: aquifer; material: groundwater | place: USA | collected 2011-08-07 | depth 5.4 m | reverse complement strand
TATATGTTATTTTATGGCTTTTTCTTTCCCTTACTTCTATTTGCAATCGGCGCAATATTTGCAGGAAAAACAATCGGCACAAAAATCTCACTCGACGCTGCCCTCGTACTTGGGTTCGTTATTGTTGTGTTAGCGCCTTGGGTTATTTTCTCCGCAGGCATAGATTTAATAACAATTCTCGCAATTATTCTATTCAGTCTTTTAATAGCGCGCTATGTTACGAGAACAAGCGTGCTTGGAAGCATAACGCTATTTGTGCTAGCCATTTTAGTGGGGGGCTTTTTGCTCCAGCTATTAACTGGTTCAAGTTTAGCGTTTAGATAATCAATTTAGATTTGTCTACGGTGCAATAATTCGTGTCTTACGTATGTGCATCTTGTGGTAGAGAATTCCAAGACAAGGACTTCCAAGCAGCTCTAAGCGCTGGAAGGGTCCGGGGTGCCTACTGTGGCGGAAAATGCCTATTCAAAAGAACACCGCCAGTAGCTAGAACTGTAAAAGCAATTTAGTGATTGTAAAATGGGCAAAAAAACAACTAGACGTGGAAGTTTATCTTTTTGGCATAGGGCCAGAGCGAAACGATTAGTTCCGAGACTCCGCCACTGGGTAGGAGAAAAAGGATTAACTGGATTTGTCGGCTACAAAGCAGGAATGGCTGACATCGTAATCGTTGATGATTCTCAAGCTCCAACAAAAGGCCAAGAAATAATTCGACCAGTTACGATCGTTGAAGTTCCACCAATATTTATCTACGCAGTAAATGCAATTCACTCAACTCCAGTTGGTTTAAAACAAGTTGGCCAAGTAGTTGCTATAAATGCTCCAAAAGAAGCAAAACGCTCACTCACGCCAGCAAAGAAAACAAAAGGATTCGATGCACTAAACGGCAAAGAATTTGAACAACTTAGACTTGTAGCGCTTACACAACCTTCAAAAATAGATCTTAAAAAAACTCCTGAAATAGTAGAAATCCCACTAGGCGGTTCAAAAGAAGAACAACTAGAACTTGCTAAAAACTTACTTGGAAAAGAAGTTCCAGTAACTGATGTTTTTAAAGAAGGCGAATACCTAGACGTAATCGCAGTTACAACCGGAAAAGGCTGGCAAGGACTTGTCAAACGATTCGGAGTAGCACTTAATCCACACAAAGCAACTGCACACCGAAGAAAAGGAGGAACCCTTGGTGCAGAAACACAAGCAAGAGTCTTCTTTTCAGTACCGCGTCCAGGACAAATGGGATACCACCGACGAACTGACGCAAACAAGCGCATTATAAAAATCTCAAACACTCAACTTAAACCACTACGACATTACGGCTTAGTCAAATCAACTTACTTAATACTCGACGGAAGTATTCCGGGACCAGCAAAAAGACTTGTTCGATTAAGAAAAGCAATTGACAAAAAAGCACCAAAAGTTCCAAACATATTAGCAATACGCGCGTGATTACATTTCAATGAAAATAACTGTATTTGACTTACAAGGCAAACCAATTTCAGACGTAGAACTACCGTTACAATTCACTGAAGAGATTCGCGACGACTTAATACGAAGAGCGTTCCACGCAGAAGCAACTCTTTACTTCCAACCAAAAGGAAGCGACCCACGTGCAGGTCTAAAAACAACTGCAGAATACTATGGCCGAAGACACGCATGGAGACAAACCATCAACACAGGTAGATCTCGTTTACCAAGAGAAAAAATCCCAGGCGGAAAAATGGGGCGTGTATTAAGAGTACCACACGCTGTAAAGGGACGAAGAGCACATCCACCAAAACCACAGACAAATATTATTGAAAAAATAAACAAAAAAGAAAAAAACAAAGCAATCAGAAGCGCATTAGCAGCTTCAATAGACGCTACTTTAGTATCCGGAAAACATTTATTCACACACAAACTTCCGCTCGTAGTAACCGATGATTTTGAATCGCTCAAAAAATCAAAAGACGTTCTAAATACTTTAAATGCACTCGGGTTATCAAAAGATCTTGAAAGAGCACAAAAAGGAACAAAACGAACCAGCGGAGTTAAACGATTAAGAGGAAGAAGCAAACGAGTTCCAAGAACAGTTCTAATCGTAGTTTCAAAACCAAGCGATGCACTAAAAGCAACTCGCAACTTATCTGGAGTTAATGTTTCAACCGTTGACAAACTAGATCCACGTGCACTTGCGCCAGGTGGACAAGCAGGTAGATTAATTCTCTGGACACAATCTGCAATCAAACAACTCGGCGAAAAATCTCTGTATTATTAAAAACCGTGACTAAAACCATTATGATCCTCAAACCAATAACAACTGAAAAAGCAATAAGTGGAATCGAGTTACGCAACTCGCTAACCTTTGAAGTTCCATATGAAGTTACGAAAAAAGAAATCAAGGATGAAGTAGAAAAAGAATACGGTGCCAAAATATCAAGCGTAAACACTTTGATAACCTCGCACAATCACAAAAAAGCAATTATAACCTTTAAAGACAAAGGAAAAGCAGCAGATATCGCTGCTAAATTAAAGTTGATGTAAATTTATGGGTAAACCAATTATTGCACAGAGAAAAGGAAAAGGTTCACCAGCTTACGCGAGTCCATCGCACCGATACATTGGCAAAATATCTTATCCACTATTTATTCACGGTCCATCAACTCTACGTGGTCAAGTAGTAAAATTACTCGACGACCCAGGTCACGGTCCATTACTAACTCAAATATTATTAGAAGACGGTAAAACTTTTCTCAATTTAGCCCCAGAAGGAATAAAACTCGGCGACGAAATAAAAATTGGAAACCTAGCTAAACCCTCAGTTGGAAACATCGTTCCATTATTAACTTTATCCGAAGGAACTCCTATTTATAACATTGAAATAAGGCCAGGTGACGGCGGAAAATTCGCGCGAACATGCGGTGCAGTTGCTTATGTCGCAACAAAAGACGAAGAAAAAAACACAGTCGAAATCAGACTCGCTTCACGCAAAGTTAAAACAATTCAAGGAAATTGCCTCGCAACAATCGGAGTAGCATGCGGCGGCGGTAAAAAAGAAAAACCATACAAGAAAGCCAGCAACAAAGGAGCAGCAATGCTTGCAGTTGGAAGAGAATGGCCCAAAGTCAGAAGAAGCGCAATGTCTGCATACAACCATCCATTTGGTGGAAAATCATTTGGAAAACCAACAACCGTTTCACGTTCAACTCCACCAGGTAGAAAAGTTGGACACATAGCAGCAAGAAGAACTGGAAGAAAACGCGGAGGATCAGTCTAAAAATGGCAAAGAAACTCACATTCAGAGGAAAATCAGCAGAAGAACTCAAAGCACTCCCACTTCCAGAGTTCCTTAAACTAATTCCAGCTCATCAACGCAGAACACTCGCACGCATGAACGCAAAGATAAAACTCTTCATAGAACACATGCGCAGCAAAAAAGCAAAAGGCAAAAAAACAATGAAAACCCAAGTACGCGAAATGGTTATCTTACCAGAAATGCTTGACATGGAATTCTCTGTTTACAACGGAAAAGAATGGGTAAAAGTAATTCCACAATTAATGATGCTAGGCAAACGACTTGGAGATTATTCAATAACAACTAAATTAGTCAAACACTCTGGTCCAGGAATTGGAGCAACTAGAGGAAGTAAATCCGTAGAACTTAAATAAGGTGCCAATAATGGGATTATATTCTTACTCACACAAAGTCGTCGACGAAAAACAAGTAGCGAGAGCACAAGTCCACGACGTCAACGCCTCATATAAAGACATGAGTCAAATCTTTGGTGCAATCAAACACAAAGACATAAAATCGGCAATGCAAATACTTGAAGATGCAATTGCAATGAAAAAAGCAATTCCATATAGAAAATTTGCAACTAACCTTGGCCACAGGGGCGAACTCGGCGGCAAAAAAGGAAGATACCCAAAGAAAGAATGCAAAATAGTAGTTGACTTACTAAAAAATGCAGTTGCAAATGCAGAGAACAAAGGGCTCAACTAAGATGCCCTCTTCATAAAAACCGCTGCTAGCCACAAACAAGATAGTTTCATGCGCTACAGAAAATACTGGGCAAGTGGAGCAATTCTCGGATATGGGAAACAAGCTTACGCAAGCAAATACGAAACATGCTGGGCAGAAATAACTCTACAAGAAAAAACGCTGAAAAAAGAATCACAAAGTTCAAGCAAAGAACCTGGCTCAAAAACCACTAACGCTACAAAGACAATGGACAAACCAAAAAAACAAAAAGTCCAAACCCCAGCTAAAAAAGAGGAGAGTATAACTAATGGCCAGTGAAAGAAAATTCATACAAAAAGCAATTTCTGACTTCGCAATTAAAGAATTCCTACAACGAGAATTAACCAACGCAGGAGTTTCAACAATTGAAATTCAAAAAACTCCAATCGCAACAAGAATAGCAATTGCAGTACGCAGGCCTGGCTTAGTAGTTGGCAAAAAAGGACAAACAATTAAAGATATTTCAGAAGCACTTCAAAGCAAATACGGAATAGAAAACCCACAAATAGAAGTAATCGAAGTAGCACAACCTTCACTTGACGCTAAATTAATGGCAGAAAAAATCGGTAAACAACTTGAAATAAAAGGAAACACCAAAACCGCAATGAGATTCGCACTAAGAGAAATAATGTCCGCAGGCGCAATAGGTGCAGAAATAAGAGCAGCTGGAAAACTAGTTGGAAAAGGTGGAAAAGCCAAATCCACTACTATCCGCGCAGGCTTCCTAAAGAAATCCGGCGAAGAATCCAAGAAAATGAGAGAGGGCCACTTCACTGCTTACATGAAAGCAGGAGCAATTGGAATAACTGTAAAAATCGCACCACCTGGAACAAAATTCTCAGACAAAGTAGACTTATCAATTTTAACAATCCCAGTAGAAACTGAAAAAATACTTGACGTCGCATCTGAAAAAGCAACTGAAAAAATAGACGATAAAAAGAAACGCGTTGTAAAAAAGCGAGTAGCTAAACCAAAGTCTGAAAAAACAGCAACTGATGCATCCGCAAAAGAAACTGTTGAAGCTACGCCAGCAGAAACTACTCCGGCAGTAGTGCAAGAAAAAACAGAACCAACCGCATCAACTGAATCAACCAAACCAACTCCAGCTCCACAAGGTGCTTAAAATTAATTATGGCAATTGTAAAGAAAAAACATTTAAAAGCAATGACAAAACAAGAACTCGCGTCAAAACTAGTTGAAGCAGAAACTGAATTAAAACGAGTTTACGCAACGCGTGATAAGAACACTGCAAAGAAAAAAGAACTACGTAAGCTCAAAAGCAGGATTTTGAACTACACGTTCTCCAAGAAATAATTCAAGCAAGGCTTTAAAAGCTAGAATTTTTACAACAAATATTACACTAAAAAAGGTTTTATATAAAAAAAATGTCTGAGATCTGTCCAAAATGTGGTTTGCCACTTGACATATGCGCTTGTCAATCAATCCAAAAAGAAACGACTCAACGCATAAAAATTTACTCAACAAAGAAACGTTTCAACAAACTTGTTACTTTGGTTGAGGGTTTAAGCGGTGAAGCATTAAAAGAAACCGCAAAAAGTCTCAAGCATAAACTCGCTTGTGGTGGAAGCTCCAAAGATGGTTTAATCGTCTTACAAGGAGACCACGTTGAAAAAGCAAAAGTAATACTCATATCTCTCGGATATCCCGAAGAAATGATCACAACAAAAGCAGGACGCTAATAAACGTCATTTATATTAATCGAGGTAAAAAAGCCCTTTGGCTTTCACAAGCAATCGAAAGCAAGAAACACAAATTGCCGGTCATGAATTGATCGGCAGAGAAGTTAGAATTCTCTCAAGTTCTTGCAAAGATCTGCCCAAAGCAAAAGGAAAAATAGTCGACGAAACTGCTAACACTTTCATCGTCGATATAAACGGAAAAAGAAAACGAATTCCAAAAGCCACTTCTGTGTTTCAGATCAACGGAGAGCAGATAAACGGAAAAAAACTCGTTGGAAAACCAGAAGACCGAACTAAAAAGTTCCTAGGGTAAAGTTTCAAACAAAGAAAAATAAAAAGTGAAAATCATAAATATGACTCAATGCACTGACAAAAAATGTTCAACACACGGCACACTTAGCCTACGCGGTGCCACATTTACTGGAAAAGTAACCAGCGCAAAGGAAAGAAAAAGCGCGGTAGTTGCAATTGACTATACTCGAAAAGTACGCAAATACGAAAGATTAGAAAAACGCAGAAGCAAATTACACTGTCACGTTCCAAGTTGCATTTCAGTAAAAGAAGGGGACTTAGTTCAACTAAGTGAATGCAGAAAAATGAGCAGAACAAAAGCACACGTAATAACAAAGGTGTTATCAAATGCAAGCAATACCAGCTAGAATCACTAAAACACTCACCGTAAGTTCCAGATTAGTATGCGACGACAATAGCGGCGCAAAACTAGTTCAAATAATTGGAGTAATTGGCGCAAAAGCCAAACTCAGAAAAGTCCCATCAGCTGGAGTTGGTGACATAGTTCGTGTTTCAATAAAGAAAGGTAAAGCCGATATGGTCGGTAAAAAAGAATTAGCTGTAATTACCCGACAGAAAAAAGAATTTAGGCGCGGAAAAATGAGAATAAAATTCGAAGACAATGCCTGCGTGTTAATAGACGATCAAAACTTACCACGCGGAACCGAAATAAAAGGAGTAGTGAGCAGAGAAATCGCTGACCGCTTTCCAAAAGTAATCACAATCGCACCATCAGTTGCGTAATCAAGGTTTACAAATATGCGAGTAAAATCAACCCAACCAAGAAAACAGCGAAAATTCAAGTACAACGCACCGCTACACTTATCTGGAAGTTTCCTTCACGTACACTTATCAAAAGAACTCCGACTCAAACTCAAGAAAAGAGCAATCCGAGTAAGAAAAGGAGATTCAGTTAAAATAATGAAAGGAAAATTCAAAGGCGTAACTGGAAAAGTTACTGCAGTACACCGAGAAGCAATTAGCGTCGAAGGCGCAATTGTAAAGAAACTCGGCGGAAAAGAAGCACAAGTTGAAATTCCAGCAAGCAACGTTATATTGATTCAGATGATTGAACGCAAGTAAATCGAACGCAAGTAAATCGAACGCAAGTAAATTGAACGCAAATAGTAAAGTAAAAAAGTGAAAAATATTTTATGGCATCACACGGCAAAAAAAGACACACAAAAACGCTAGCAGCGCCACGTGCACTGAACATTCCAAGAAAACAAAAACACTGGGTAAAAACCACTAAACCAGGCCCACATGGAAAAGAAAACGCAATCCCATTAGTTGTTCTTCTACGTGATTTGCTTAAAATATGCACCAATGCTCGAGAAGTTAAGCGCATTTTACAAGCAGAACAAGTTCAAATAGATGGCAAACCAACTGACGACGCAGGTCGCCCAATTGGCTTAATGGATGTAGTTACAATCAAAGGCGGAGACTCTTTCACAATAGTTAACAAAAAAGGAAAATTAACTCCAATAAAAACCAAAGTTATTTCAGAAAAATTATGCAAAATAACTGGAAAGCACTTAACCAAAAATGGAAAAATACAACTTTCACTTCACGATGGCAGAACCGTAATTGTTCCAGATGGAAAAATATACTCAACTGGAGATACCGTTAAAATATCAATTCCAAAAGCAAAAATCACGCATCACTTAAAACTAGAAAAAGGAAGTAAATGCTTAGTATTCAAAGGGAGACACGCTGGAGCAATTGGCTCGCTAATTGATATCCAAGTATTTCCAGGAATCACTCCATCAAATGCTAGAATAACCAGCGAAGATGGAAAAGAAGTAGTCACACTCAAAGATTACGTATTCGTAGTCGATAAAGATTTCAAGGTTTAATCATCATGAATAAAGTTAGAATTGAAAAAGTAACACTCAACGTCGGAGTAGGCGCACCAGGTGAAAAACTGGAAAACGCAAAATCCCTACTTACTCAAATTACAAAGGCAAAGCCAGTTGTAACAAAAGCACACAATCGAAATCCAACTTTCAAAATAAGAAAAGGCGATGATATCGGCACCAAGATAACGCTGCGCAAACAAACTGCACTAAGTGTGTTAAAACGTTGCTTAGAAGCAATTGACTTCTCGCTTTCAAACAAAAGTTTCGACCAAAATGGTAACCTTTCCTTCGGAGTACGTGAATACATTGATTTACCTGGAATAAAGTACGATCCAAAAATTGGAATGATGGGATTCGACGTATGCGTTACGTTATCAAAGCCAGGCTTGCGCGTACAAACCCGCAGAATTGCATTCACCAGAATTCCACGAGTACAAAGAGTCTCTAAAAAAGAAGCAATTGACTACTTGAAAACACTCGGAGTAATAATAAAAGAAGAAGAGGTGGCTCAATAAGTTGCAGAAACTAGAGACCAAATTCAAAAAACGAAGTAAGCGAAAATGCCAATTCTGTTCCACAGCTCGCGGGCTAATCCGAAAATACGGACTATATGTATGCAGAAGATGCTTTAGGGAAAGAGCAGAAGAAATTGGATTCAAAAAATATTCATAAAACGTTCAAAAAGTGATTTAATAAAACATGGTAGATTTACTCTCAGACGCATTGAACTCAATCAAAGTAGCGGAGCTAAAAGGCAAAACAACTTGTTCAGTTCCAAACTCTAAATTGATCTACGCAGTTCTCTCAACGCTTAAGGATAACAACTACTTAGCTGGAATTGAAAAAACGCCCCGAACTATGATCATTACATTGAACGGAACAGTCAACAACTGCGGAGCAGTAAGACCAAGATTCTTCGTTAAAAGCGCAGAATGGGAAAAATACGAAACTCGCTTCCTACCATCTAAAGACATCGGAACAATAATCGTTTCAACATCGCGTGGATTAATGACCCACACGCAAGCAAAAGCCAACAAAATCGGCGGAACTATACTTGCATTCGTTTACTAAGTGATAACAAAAAATGGCAACAAAAGATTCAACGAAAACAAAAGATTCAACCGAAACAGTTGAAATACCAAGCAGAATAACTGCAGAAGTCAAAGGCGCTGTCATTATAGTTAGTGCAAGCGGTAAAACATTTGAAGTTAAATTTAATCCAAAAGTAGTTAACGCTAAAATAGCGAGCAATGTTTTTTCATTTTCAACAAATGGCAAAGCAACTAAGCCAAGAGTATCCGCAATGCGTTCAATAATGGCGCATGTAAAAAATACTTTTATTGGCGCAACAAAAGGCTTTTCCAAACAATTACAAGTAGTATATTCCCACTTTCCAGTTTCAATGGAAACAAAAGGAAAACAAGTTATAATCAAAAACTTCTTAGGAGAAAAAAAGCCAAGAGTAGCTGAAGTAATAGGCGACACTAAAGTTGAAGTAAAAGGCCAAGACATAGCGGTCTCAGGTACAGACAAATATTCAGTTGGCCAAACAGCAAACAACTTAATGGCTGCAACTAAGATACGAGAAAAAGACAGAAGAGTATTCCAAGATGGTATTTATCCGGTGATATAAGTGAAAGTTCCAAAATTCCAACGCATGAATGTCCACTCAATGAAGAGAGTAAAAAACAAATGGCGAGCACCGCATGGAATCGACAGCAAACAACGCCAGAAACTAAAGTCATATGGCGCAATTCCGGACATTGGTTACCGAACTCCCCGAAGTGAACGCGACTTACATCCGAATGGACTAAAAGAAGCGTTGATTTCAAACGCAAAACAACTAGCTTCATTTGATCCGAAATTAGTTTGTATTAAATTTTCTGCCACAGTAGGCAAAAAGAAAAGAATTCTACTCAATAAAATAGCATCTGAAAAGAAATTCAAAGTGGTGAATTAAAAGCTCATATGTCAATCTCAACTGTAAGACGAATCTGCGCACGTGTTTTCGACGTAGGCGAAAGCAGAGTGAAAATAATGGATACGAAGCGCGCTAGCGAAGCACTCACTGCAGACGACGTTCGAACCTTAGTGAAAGATAAAGCAGTTGTAATAATTGCATCAAAAGGTCCATCACGCGCAGCAGCTAGATACAAGCAATCTCGATTACGTTCAGGTAGACGAAGAGGACCTGGAAGCAAAAAAGGAACTTCAATTTCAACAAAAGACAAATGGATAATGAAAATAAGAAGCCAACGTAAGTTACTCTTCTCCCTTAAATTAAAAGTAAAACACGGAGAATTCCGAAAAGTTTACCGAATGATAAAAGGAAATGCATTCAAAAGCAAACATGCTTTACTAACTTACCTTAACGAAAATAAATTACTAACAACTGGTGGAATGGATTAAAAATGACTAAAGCAACTGGCCCATTGTTCAATGTACACTTCCGCAGAAGAAGAGAAGGAAGAACAAACTACGTTAAGCGCTTAGCACTTCTAAAAAGCGGATTACCTCGATTAGTTATACGAAAGTCAAACTCTGGAGTAATTGTTCAACTTGTTGAATTCTCAGAAAAAGGAGACAAGACAATCGCACAAGCAACAACTAATGAACTAGTGAAATTTGGCGCAAAACCAAACCGCAACGTACCATGTGCATATCTAGCTGGTTACTTACTCGGCCGCAAAGCAACTGCAAAAGGAATCAAGTTATTCATAGCTGATTTCGGCTTGCACACTGCTTCAAAAGGGGGAATACTTTTTGCAGTAGTTAAAGGTGCAATCGACGGTGGCCTGAAGTCACAAGTTGGAGAAGAAAAATTACCTTCACAAGATCGCATAAATGGTAAACACATAAAATTAGATATTACTCCAATAATCGCGAAAATTAAGGAACAAAAGGTGTAAAAATGCAAGAAGATAGACAACAAATAAATTGGGTTCCGAAAACAGAGCTAGGTCGCAAAGTAGCAAGTGGAGAAATAACTACTATTGAACAAGTGCTTAAAAGTGGCAAAAAAATACTTGAGCCACAAATAATTAACACACTCTTATCTGGATTAAAAGAAGAAGTAATTGACATTAAAAGCACTCAACGTATGACTGCATACGGCAGAAAAATGGCCATGCGTGCAGTTGTCATCATGGGAAACCACGCTGGAGTAATTGGAATAGGTATCGGTAAAGCAGCTGAAACGCGCGACGCAATTGCAGAGGCAATAAGCGACGCAAAGAAAAATTTAACGCTCGTAAAATTTGGATGCGGTTCATGGGAATGCGCATGCGGTGGAGTTCATTCAATTCCAAGAGAAGTAAAAGGCAAAGCAAGTAGCACTCGCATTACATTAAAACCAGCTCCAAAGGGAGTCGGCATCGTAGCCGGAAGAACTGCTAAAAAAGTGCTTGAACTTGCAGGTGTAAAAGACGTTTGGTCATTCACAGCAGGTAGAACTAGGAATTCGCTTAACACTGCACTTGCAGTACTAAATGCATTCGATTGTCTTAACAAACTCAAAAAAGGAAAAACTAAGTACGGTGAATAAAACTTGTCAGAACACATAATTGTAATAAGAATCCGCGGATCAAAAGAAACCCGCTTCGAAGTAGAGGAAACTTTAGCCCGACACTTGCACGTAAGCAGAAAAATACACGCTTCAGTTTTTTCAAAACCAATTACGCCATGGCTACAGAAATGCAAAGATTACATAACCTGGGGTCCAATTGACACTGCTACGCTTACTCAACTAGTTGAAAAAAGAGGCGGCAAACAAACTAAATCAACTGCTGCAATTGTAGAAGAATTCACAAAAGGAGAAATGCCAATCAAACTATTCCGCTTACATCCTCCAGTTGGTGGATTTAAGAAATCAACTAAATTAGCATTTCCAAAAGGCGAACTCGGAAAAAGAGACGCTGAGTCAATGAAAAAACTACTACTGAGGATGTTGTAAAAATGACTAGACGATTAAAAAGTAAAACAAGAAAATACGCTGGAAATCGAACATTCGGCGGCGGCAACACTAAAAACCGAAGAGGAAAAGGAAGCAAAGGTGGACGTGGACGAGCAGGTTACCACAAACACAAATGGCTACGCACAGCTAAATACGAACTAGCTATACTTGCTAAGAACCACAAGGGATTCAATGCAAATAGCTTAAAACAAAAAGTTGTCACAATTGAACAATTAAATCGCTTAATCCGCAAGTCAGGTTCAAAAGAGTTAAACTTCATGTTTCCAAACGCTAAAATAATTGGTTCAACTCCACTAGATGGAAAAGCAACCATAACTGCAGCTCTTTTCACAAAAGGAGCACGCGAATCAATTACAAAAGCAGGCGGAACAATGGTCACACCAACGCCAAAACTAGGCGCGGTTACAACCACTCCAGCTGCAACGCCAGCTAAAGCTAAAAAAGCAAAAGCAGAAAAAGCGTAAATTACGTAGAAGCGACCAAGGAATTAATTTTTCACAACTAATTTAATTTTTGTTAGGTTGTTCCTTCCAAGCTTTCCACACTTCAAGGACTACTGGTATGAGTGAAATAACGATTATTGCGATGATCGCGGCTGTTAGGTATTCTCCTGCGTTTGGCAGCGCGTTTCCAAGCAAGTAACCTGCTCCGACGAACAATACGCTCCACGCTACTCCCCCAACGACGTTGTACTTGACAAATGTAAAGTAATCCATTGAAGCGATGCCAGCAACAATTGGCGCAAATGTACGAACAGCTGGAACAAAACGCGCTAGGATGATCATTCCCTTACCGTGCTTTTTGTAAAACGCTTCAGCTCGTTCAATATGTTTAGGGTTAAAGAAAAGCGAATTAGGTTTATTGAACAATTTTTTCCCGTACTTTTTCCCAGTCCAGTAACCAATTTGGTCACCTACAATTGCGCATATAATTACGCCGATCAAAACGTAATAAATATTGAAAATACCTTTAGCTCCAAGCAAACCAGCAGTGAACAAAAGCGAATCTCCTGGCAAGAAAAATCCAAAAAACAGGCCAGATTCTGCAAATATTATTCCAAATAACGCTAAATAGCCAAACTGAATTAGAAAAGGCTGTACTAAAGCAAGTAAGGGATCCATATGTTAAACAACTTAATTTTTACCATTTAGCGCGCGGCGTGTGCATTAATCTAAATAATTTAACTAGTTTTGCACGAGTGGTTTTACGTAATTCTGGTTCACTATGTTGAATTGAAAAAAAAGCTGTTGGCCCCTTGGCCTTAGCTAAAATAGGGTAATTGTCAAGTACCATAGTCACAGGAACTACGCCGCGGCGAGTCCCTTCGGTAATTCTAACTACGGTGCCATGTTGTCTATGTTCTGCTTTAAAGCGAAACCTTTGTTTACGCGCCGCTGTTTCTAAATGTTCCATATCAATTTTGCCATGATATTCAAATTGTAAAGTGTGTCTAGGTTTACCGCCTAGGGCTGTAGCGCTTTCTTCTAATTTAGTTATGTCGTGAAATCGTCGCAATGAACTTCTCAATTCGTGCATGTATTTTTTCCTCGTATTTTGAAAGGTGCCGATGTTTTTTAAACTTAGTTAGCTTAAGGTTTTTTACAAAGGGTTTTAAACAACTCTAGCATAAAATTCTCTAAGTGCTTTTTCTCAATGTCTTTTCTCAACGCATTTAAACCGATTATAGATTCGTTACCAGAAGTAGCGAAGCCACTGTCTACTCCTTCGCTTAAAGAAAAATTACTTTGGACTGGTGCAGCCCTCTTAGTTTTTTATATACTTGGACAAATCTTTCCAATTGGAATAGATCACGCTGGAATCGTTCGTTTTGAACGACTTGAAATTCTCCTTGGAAGCAGAACCGGTACACTTATAACTGCTGGAATTGGCCCAATTGTATTAGCTTCAATATTTCTACAACTTGCAGTTGGCTCTAAACTAATAAATTTAGATTTGTCAAATCCGGAAAACAAACAATTATTTCAAGGATTTCAAAAGCTACTTGCAATTGGCCTAGCTGCACTTGAAGGAATAATATATGTGTTAAGTGGCTACATTCCCGCTGCAGGTACAGTCGCTGGTTCAGGTGCAATTCCCCTCTTTGGTTCAATTCTGTTCACACAATTACTAGTCGCGCTTCAACTAATGATCGGCTCAATTCTATTACTCTACTTAGATGAAGTAGTACAAAAATACGGAATTGGAAGTGGAATTTCGTTATTCATCGCAGCTGGAGTTGCACAAGCAATATTCATCGGTGCGCTTAGCTTCGTAACAACTGCTGGAATTCCAGCTGGGTTAATACCGCAAGCTTTGTACTTCCTTTCAACTGGTGAAATTCAAACTGCTGTATGGACACTTGTGCCCATTATTTTCACTATCTTGATATTTTTCTTAGTAGTGTACGTCTCTGGAATGAAAATAGAACTGCCAATATCCTACGGCTTTGCCCGCGGCATGGACGCACGTTACCCAATAAAGTTCCTCTATGTTTCAAACATCCCCGTCATACTTGCAGCTGCAGTGCTTCTAAACGTCCAACTAATGGGGTTAGTGATGTCAAATTCGGGGCTCCCCCTACTTGGCCACTATCAGCGAAACCAGCCAGTCGACGGAATCGCTTATTTAACTACTTCACTTCCATCGCCGTTGCTAATAACTGGAGGATACCCTGCTTATCTTAACTTTATTTCAACTCCCGCTGAAATATTTCACATGCTTGGCTACGGATTCTTCTTAATTCTATTATGTATCGTATTTGGGTGGTTCTGGATAGAAAGTACTGGCATGAGCGCAAAAGATGTAGCTGGGCAATTAAACCGTGCACATTTACAAATCCCGGGATTTAGACAAGATCCAAGAATAACTGAAAAAGTACTAGAACGATATATTCCCGTAATTACGGTACTTGGCTCTGCATTCGTTGGGCTACTTGCTTGGTTTGCAGATATAACCGGCGCACTTGGAACTGGTACTGGAATTTTACTTGCAGTTGGAATAGTTTACCAATTCTACGAAGAACTTGCACGACAACAAGTATTTGACATTTACCCAACGCTCAAAAAAATAATACACAGATGATTTAAACCATGTCCGATGCCTTAATTGAAATTGCGCTTCTCGCTCTTGTATTCTCTATAATTTCTCTATTCGTCAACCACAAAATTGGCAATAGAAAAAAAGTAAAAGAATTACAAAAAGAAGTAAATGATTTTCAAAAGAGCTTCGAAAAAGCAACAAAAGAAAAAGACGAAAAAGAAATACAGCGCTTAAAAGTAATTGAACCACAAGTAATGTCAAAAATGCAAGACATGCTTATACTCCCACTAAAATCAATGGTAATAATCCTAGTGCTTTTTTTCATATTCATGTCTGGAGTTGTTCCATTTTTCAAAGCATTTTTTATAATTCTGCCATTTGACATACACTTAAATCAAGTATTAGCACTCAAAGTATTACAGTCGGCTTATTATGGCCCGCGTGGTTTCTTCATTTTATGCACAATTGTGTTCAACTTATCCTTTGAATTGATATATTCCAATCTAATTGAGAAAAAGAAAAAGTAGATAAACCTTAACCTATCAAAGAGTTATTGATAATTAT
>OBEQ012493465.1_pt1 | contig 15424 bp, 18 predicted proteins | sample 1670901 | NCBI WGS metagenome assembly OBEQ01 (sample SAMEA104232315, study PRJEB22302) | groundwater metagenome | biome: forest; feature: aquifer; material: groundwater | place: USA | collected 2011-08-07 | depth 5.4 m | reverse complement strand
GACCTCTTCACCGTCCAAGGAACAGGGGAGGCAACAGCCGTGCCTGACACGGCGCTGCTTAACCTTGGCGTGAACAAAGAATCCGCAACAGTTGAATCCGCCCAGAAAGAAGTTAACGGGATCATAAATAAAATTACTGATGACCTAAAAAAGCTCGGGGTAGAGGAAAAGAACATTAAAACCACCAACTATTCAGTCAACCCAAACTACGATTACACAAGCGGAAGTCAGAAATCAAACGGCTACACGGTGAGTGCGAACATCGAAGTCCGCGTCAAGCCAATCGAAAAAGCCAATCAGGCAATCGATACAGCGACTGCTGATGGAGCGACCCAAGTCGGAGGAGTTACGTTCGTAGTCGATGACGACACCCAGAAAAAGCTCGAAGATCAAGCCCGACTTCAAGCCGTAGAAAAGGCCAAAGAAAAAGCGCAAAGCCTCGCGAACGCCGCCGGAATCCGCCTCGGCAGAATCGTTGACGTGCAGGAAAGTAACACAGGCTACCCCCAGCCACACCTCAGAACCGCTGGAGCTTTAGCCAAAACAGCAGATACAACCCCGCCAACCGACCTCAACCCCGGAGAAAACAAAGTCTCAGTGACAATCACTCTCTCCTACGAAACCTTTTAACTTTGTCTATTCCTTCTTTCTTTCTCGCCTGCTATTTGTGGGTCTTTGATCTACCGGGCCTTTTCCCAAAAGCAATATACATAAGGAGGAATATAATTAAAATTAATGCACCTCCTATTTGAAGGCCTATTGAGATATTTAAAAAATCATTCATAGTTATCAAGTATTTCTTGCGCTCTCGCCGCTGCCAGTAAAAATAATATACCTAAAAATAAATTCCATGTCAATGAAACTATAGAATTTGGAACAGAAAGATTTAGAAATTTCGGAGTAATAAATCCAATAGCAAAATAGCCATAAGCAAAGTTAATAAATAGAGCAGAATATACGCGAAGCCAAGATTTAGTAAATAATTGTTCCATTATAATTCACGTTATCACATTAATTATCTTACTTCAATAGGAGAAGCTTACTTTTGGGTAAATTAAAAATTATAATAGGTTCTCATCAATGTTAAACATAGCAATTCATTATTTTTTCTTTATCGCTAAAACCATTTTATATAACCCCATCTCAAAAACAACTGATGTATCATATTGATCAGCTATATTTTCTTTTATCTCATTCATAGTTAATGCCTCTCGTTCGTCATATTCATAATGACGCACCCATTCTTCTTCTGCTTCTTTTAGTCCATGTCTTTTTCCATACACTTCTCTTATCGCAGCAACCTCTCTGTTATAATCTGCCTGATGTTTTACAGGATCAGGGTCCTTTACTTTTTCTGCTAATACAAGGGTGTCAGGACTTAGTCGTAAAATTTCCTTCCAAAATTTTCCTCTCTCTGGTATCGGGATATTATGGATTGCTGCTCCTGCAATAATAATCGGAAAGTCACCTGTATGAAATGCGCTCATATCCGTTGCATTCATTTCGCGCAATCGAATAGTTTCTCCAAATTTATCTTTGGTTGCCGCAAGCATTTCCGGATTTAAATCTATACCAGTAATATTCTTGCTCCCTGCTTCAACAAATGCCGCACTCGTTGCGCCATCGCCAATACCAATATCGAGAATTGGCAAATCTCTAAAATTTGGCGCAGTTTTCGCAACTGTTTCCAAAACTGACCTCTGCAGCCGATCATAGTTCATACCTTGCTCGGCAAATACCTCTGTGAACAGCTCGCCGTAATCATTTGATATCTTTTCAAATCTATCTTTACCAGTACTTACATCTGCTTTGTCCACCCTTTGTTGCATGGTATCTTTAGGTTCTCCCATAAATTATTTTTGTTAATATGGCTTAGATAATAATATCATAAGGTTTCGCTTTTTCCTATTAAATTATCTGTTGAGATATGCTAATGATTTTTTTTAATCTCTCTGTTTTAGGACGGGCTAAGATGTCGCCACTTCCTGCCTCAACAACCCTACCATCTTCAAGAAAAATGACTTTGTTGCTAATTTTTTTTGCTAAATGTAAGGCATGACTCACAAAAATGATTCCCGCCCCATTTTCTGCAATTTGCTTGAGATGGCTCAAAATAATGTGGGACTGTTCAATGTCGAGTGCAGAAGTTACCTCATCAAGTAAAAGATACTTTGGCTTTAGCAACAATGCCCGCACGAGCGCAGCTCGTTGTCGTTGTCCGAGCGATACTTCATTTGGGTATCTATCTAAAAATGAGTTCATCTGGAATAATCGCACCATCTCTGAAAAGTGTTTTTCGTCAACATTTCCCTTCAAGGGAAGGGTGAGATTTTGCCTGATAGTTATATGTGGCCAAATGAAAAGTTGTTGGGATACCACAGTTAAATTAGGATACGGAAATTTCAGGTTTTCAGTTTGTGTTATTGGAAATTTATAGGTCTCATCATCAATTTTTAGCGAGCCTGAATCGGGAAAATCAATGAGCGAAATAGTTCGTAAAAGAGTTGTTTTTCCAGCTCCGCTTGGACCGATGATTGAGACTATCTCGCCACTTTCAAGCGAAAGAGAAATGTCTCGCAAGATTTCTCTGTCATTTATTTTTTTGCTTATGTTTTTTGCTTGTAACATATTATTTTTCGGATACATTTCTCGTGTACTTGTTCTTTAACCAATATGCGGTAAGGTTTAGCGGTAAGCACACAGCAATGAAAAATAATGCAATGGTTGTATAAATTTCGACTGGCTTGTAAATAACAGCGTTTAGCCTTTGTGCTATACGAAAGATTTCCTCAACTGAAATTAAGCTTGCAAAGATTGTTGCCTGTAACATTGCAACCTGTAGAAAAAGAAGCTGAGGAATGGCAGCACGGAAAATGAGCGGAAACTTTATCTTCATGAAGATTTCCTTTTCGTTTAATCCGCTTACTTTTCCAGCAACTGCGTATTGCTCAGGAAACTCATCAAGTGCGTCTTTTACGATTGCCGCCACAAAAACTATATTGACAACTGACAAAGCAAATGCGGCAGTTATAAATGGGCTTATCACAATGTCTAGTATTGCCTGCAAGGGAAAGTGTAGCCAAAAAAGAAGTACAAGAGTCGGAATGCTTGAAATTAAAAACCATGCAATCTTTAATGAGAAGCCTGCGCTTTTTTTCTGATGAGCATACCAACCGAAAAGCACCCCAAAAACCAAACCAGATAACCAAACAATCATCACCAGTTCTAAAGTTACAAAAAGACCTGATAGCAGGCCTTCTCTATACTGCACGATAATTCTTGCAACCGTGCCAATCATAGCTTACTGGGAACGTTATATGGTTTTGATACGGGGTAGAACGAACCTGGATATTTTGCGTATTGTTCAACCAATTTATCAATATTTTCATTATTTTGAAGCTCTTGTATAGCTACGTCCAACATATGCTTAAACGCGATTTCATTTTTTGGAACCAACCATGTATTGCCATACGCGCGGATAAGATTTTCCCTCGCAATATTTTTAATAGTATTAGGATTTTTCGCTAAATACTCCTCTGCAACAGCTGGCTCAACAAATGCGACGTCGGCTTTCTTGGTCGTAACATTGAGAAGCACTTGGGAAATTTGGGTATCCTGTGGCAATGAAAGGACGCCTGCTTGAGGGAAAGTCTCTTTGGCGATAAATGAAGATATTTCCCCATCAATTGCAGCTATCTTTATTAAATTACTATTTATAGTATTGAGACTCGTAAAACGGTTGTCATCAGATCGGACGTAGACGCCGACAACGCCATAATTTATCGGTATGGTAAAATCAACCTCTTTTGCTCTTGTTGCTGTTGGCCAGACTGCCGAACCAACCATATCATACCTTCCTGATTTCACCCCTTCAATCATGGTTCCCCAGCCAACCTCTTCAACCCAGTTTATTTTCAGGCCAAGATTTTTTCCAGCATCCTCCAGAGCGTCATGGAAAATACCAGACAATTTCCCTGTGTTAGGGTCTTTTATCATCCCGGGTGGATAGATAACATATCCAACACGGATCTCGCCTCTTTTTAAAACTTTCGTCAGTAGATCCTCATTTTTATTTAAATTTCTTGAAAAAATATTAGTTCCTATAAAGGAAGTAATAATTGAAATAATAATTATAATTGCAAAAACCCATCTGTTTTTCATACAGTGAATAATAACAGTGTAAGGCTATTTTGTCAATAGTTGTTGGTCAATTATTGACAAATAATTAACAACAATATATAATTACCACAATGAACAATTTTCATCAGAATCTTCTCAATCTGGGATTCAACCAAAAAGAAATTGAAATTTATCTCACACTCTTAAAGCTAGGCAGGGCGACCCCCGTCGAACTGTCAAAAATTACAGCGATAAAAAGGGTAACAGTATATGCAATAGCCAAAAACCTTGTTGCTAAAGGAGTTATCGTAGAAGATCTTGCTGGAAAAAAGACTACCTTTGCCGCGCTTCCCCCAATGGAGCTTAATAATCTGATAGAAAAGGACAAGGTTGCTATTTCCAAAAAAGAGGCCTTGATTAATAATACTGTTACAAAGCTTTCAGAACTATATAAAACACAAAACTATTCTGTTCCAAAAATTCGCTTTATTGAAGAGGTTCAGCTTGAAGATCATCTCTATACTCGAATGATAGATTGGTGTCAAAGCGCGTCGAAAATCGACAGCATATGCTGGGGATTTCAGGATCATACCTTTGCAGAGCATTATATGAAATGGATCGAATGGTTTTGGAAACACGACTTTTATAACTTAACTGTCAAGCTTTTAAGCAACTCTTCCCAAATTGAGCAAGAGTTTAAAAATAAATATCCAAAAAGACAAATCAAATACTGGAATAAAGCAAATCAGTTTACTGCTTCGACATGGATAATAGGGGATTATGTTATCATGATCAACACCCGGACTCACCCGTTTTACCTATTGGAAATCAAAGACAAAACCCTCGGGCACAACCTCCGCGAAGTTTTCAAAAATATTTGGGATGAAATTAGTTAAAAATAATTACTAAAATTTCTTTTTCGGCAATAGTACGAAGAAGCTCGAACCACGGCTAGGCGAACTTTTCAACCACAATCTTCCTCCATATCTTTTGATAATCTCAGATGAAATATATAAACCCATGCCAAGACCTTGAATTTTGCTCTTCTCATTACTTCCCCTGTAAAACCTCTCAAAAACTCTTGCTTGATCGAATTTTCTAATCCCAATACCATAGTCTCTTACTCGGAAAACAGTGCCCTGCGTTGTATCTTTGAGACTTACCATAACTTTATCAGCCTTAGGAGAATATTTTATGGCGTTGTTAATAAGGTTTATAAGTACTTGTCCGATACGATATTTGTCTCCCAAAAAAACTTTTTTTGAAGCTCCTTTGAGAATAATTTTATGAGTATCGGAAATAAGATTTTGATCCGCTACGATCTCTTTAACTAACTCATCTATGTAAAAGAGTTCGTCTTGATAGGTAAGTCTTCCTGCTTGAATTTTCGTCACATCAAGCAAATCATTAATAAGATCACTAACCTTATTTATTTATGCGTCTATATGAGACGCGAACTCTTGCAATTTATTTTCTCCTTTCTTTTTAGCTTGTGCATAAATAAGGTTGGCATAAACCTTCACAACTGCCAATGGATTTTTCAACTCATGGCTCACAATGCCGATAAACTCATCTTTCTGACTCTCCGCCTGTTTTCGCGCTTCCGCAATTATACTGACCAGCGCTCCGGTAAGAATAAATACAAGAGCCTGAATCAAAAACTCTCCTTTTAACTCTAAAAACAAAAAATAATTAAAAATTGCTCCAAGTACTGTAGCTAAAATTCCAGGCCCAAACCCTCCATAAAACGCGCTCAGGATAACAACAAGAACCGATAAAGAAAAAGGTGATCTTTCACCTAATATTGGTAAAATATATGTCTTAGTAGTAAAAACCAGAAGCGAAAGAAGAAGTGGAAGACCATACCGCACCAGGCGGTTTCCTCTTTTGCTAAATACTGCTTTGTTTACGATGGTACGTATCCTAAGCCACCATATCTCAAGCATCCTGCCAGAGTATTATACACTATTCAACTCTACTTATTCCCGCTATGAAACGCTTTATGCACATCCTGCAGCTGTTTATGTGTTATATGAGTATAGATTTGGGTAGTCCCGATATTTTTATGCCCCAACATTTCCTGAACCGAACGGATATCTGCTCCATTCATCAAGAGATCTGTTGCGAAACTATGACGTAACGTATGCACTGTTGCCTCAATTGGGATACGCGCCATCTTTACATACTTTGTGACTATCCGCTCTACGCTTCGGCCGGTCAGCCTCATCTTCTCCCCACCTTTTTCTTCATCAACTTTTCCTGAATAACGGATAAAAAGTGGTTTAAATACATCAGTTCGAGCCTTAAGGTATCGCTGTATCCATTCCGCAGCTCTATCTGATATAAAGACTACCCTTGCCCGGCCGCCTTTACCGATAACTCCAAATTCCCGACGTTCCAGATTAATTTGCTCATGGTTTAACTTAACTAACTCTGACAATCTAAGACCGGTTGAAAACAAAAGTTCTAGAATTGTCCTATCGCGTATTCCGTCTGTCTTAGAGGTGTCCGGCATAGTCACCAATTTTTCAACATAGCTGCGCTCAAGAAATTTTGGGTTGCGGCTTTCAGTCTTAGGAAGATCTATTTTCGACGGCTCAATCGTCTTAATATCATTCTTCAAGAGAAAACGTAAAAATGATCTTAGGGCTATTACATAATAGCTTTGTGTTATTTTTTCAAGCGTTTTACCTTTATCATCTGTGCAGTTGGACAAATACACTCTATATCTTCGAATTGTTGGCAAATCCAGGTCTAAAATAGTCTTATGCGGCAATGTAGAAGAATACCAGTTATAAAAAAACTCAAGATAGTGTCTGTAATTTCGTGTTGTTAATTTACTGCAATTCTTTTCTACTTCTAAATGCTCTAAGAATTGATTTATAAGCTCTGGCAGCGAAGACTCCATGTGCTAATAATGTAACGATTGAGCAAGATAAAGTCAAGCTCCCCTCTCATAACAACTAGGGGAGTAGGGTATTTTCACCAGGCAACTAGCCTTATCCCCCGCAGCAAAACAAATAAATCCAGCCCATCTAAATCCCATAGAAATGGTATATAAATCAAAATAATTATTAGAAGACGTACGCGATTAGTAGAGAATATATCAATACTCTTATGAATCAACAATAAAATAACGCAATAAATTAAAAACGAAAACGATTTAAATATTGACCCTCCCCTGGACTTCCAGCCATATCCACGTCGTAAAAGTATTATTGTGCGACATAATCACTTAGCCTCTCTAACTCTTTGCTTTATAAATAACTTTTACTTATCCTCTTTGACAATAGAGGTAAATGCTTATCCTAGAACAAAAGAATACGCAACTATTGAAACAGCATTAAGATTCCTACAAGGATTTAAAAACAAAAATGATCATATATACTGCTGACAATAAAATAACCCCTCTAGCGACTTTACAATGATGTCATAATTTAGACTCCTAAGTCAATACAACCAAATAATTTTAGCCTCAAAATATTATTGATGGAAACACTGTCATTGCGAGTCCTTCGGCTTAGCTCAGCGTAAACTGAATGCGGCAATCCCGTTGTTTATAGAGATTGCTTCGTCATACTTCCTCGCAATGACATAAATAGACTTTCGTATTTTTTTCAATAGATTCATATTGCTCCTATTTCGTGAAAACTCATATAGAAAGCTGTGAAAAGTTATCTACATTACTATATCAAACCTTATCAACTTATTATAGGGTAATTAATACAAAGTAACTTCCCTATCCTCTACCCTCTCTCCCTTCACCTAAATTATTTATAAAATAATTTTTTATTATGAAAATGCCAAAAGTACGAAAATTACAGCGAATCCTACCCAAGCATATTCCCATAAAATCCCTTTAAAAAAGCGTTTCTCAAACCAGATATGCGAGAGACCTGCTACGATATAAAAAAATCCGGTAAGAAACAATGCAACAATTGGCGGACGGCTTCGCCAAAACCACATAATGGCGGTAAGCTCCGTAATGCACATAGTTAATGCAGAAACCCAGATGGCAAGCGGCTGTGTGATCTTTTGCAATGCATAAGTCCATAACGAATGATAAAATAAAATATACGTGTAAATTAGAACTAAAAAAAGTTCGAGAAATATCGAAATATGCAGAGTAAAAACTACATTCGTTAAGAGGAAAAAAGAAACTAATGTTACTACAAACGAGACGATTCGCGCGCCTGATAAAAGAGCTATCGTACGCGTGGAAGAGACAACAAATATATTTTGACTCAAATATAATGAGTACATCCCAAATGCATAGACTATTGCCAAAACTATTTTGTATATGAAATTAGGAGTTAGAAAACAAAATAAACCAAACGAAAGACTATATAAAAAGGGCAGCGTAAAGACTTCATAAACGCTCCTCTCTTTTATGTCTTTATAAAGACCCCAAAAGAGAAATAAATCCGTCAAAAATGCTAGAAAAAAAGAAATAACAACGCCTGCTTTACCAAACTGAAATTCTGTATAAATTAGCCCAATTGTAAGAAGTAGAACGGAAATAACAAACTTTTGTCGTTTATCAATAGAAAATATTTTCGCTCGCCTACTCCACCTGTATAAAACAGTTCTTTGTTTCGCTCTCATTTTTAAGGCTCATCACCCAAGAATATCAAAATTAGCATATACTTTTTGCACATCATCAAGATCTTCTAATTTCTCGACAAATGCAATCGCGCGCAAGGCTGCTTCGCTTTCCGAAATAGTAATCAAATTAATGGGCTTATATATAAGCTCCGCATTCAAAACCGGGAGTCTCTTCTCTATCAAAAAGTCCCTGATCTTTGCCAGATCCTCAGGTCTAGTATAAATTTTCACGTCTTCCCCCTCTTCCTCAACATTTTCTGCGCCAGCCTCAACTGCAACTAAAAAAACGTCATCAAGCGTCTTATCTCCTTTTTCAACAGTTAGCATGCCTTTTCTATCAAACTCGTACATAACAGAACCCTGCGACCCCATATTCCCGCCATTTTTATCAAATATATTTTTTACCTCGGCGACAGTTCGTTGCTTATTATCCGTAAACGCCTCAATAATCACTCTAAATCCTCCGGGTCCGAATCCCTCATATACCACCTCCTCCAGATTCGCGTCCTGTTTACCCGCGGCTCTCGCGATTGCGCGTTCAATATTCTCCTTGGGCATATTCTCGCGTCTGCCAGACTCAATTGCCAACCTGAGCCGGAAATTGCTGTCAGGGTCTGTAATATTGCCGCCTTGCCTCACCGCAACGGTTATCGCGTTGGCAAGCTTCGTGAAAGCCTGTCCCCTCCTCAAATCATTCGCTCCCTTTTGTCGTTTTATTGTCGCCCATTTAGAATGCCCTGACATACACCCATATTATACCGCTTATTACTTGACATTTTCAATAAATGCATGTAAAATTTCATCCAATCTTATTCATGACTTTATTGAAATCTCAAGCCATTCAAACTGCCTTGGCAGGAGATTGGGGAAAAGCCATAGACCTCAACAAACTAATTCTAGAGGAAGATCTGGAGGATATTGATACGCTCAACCGCTTGGCATTCGCCTTCTTAAGTCAAGGAAATATTAAAGAAGCAAAAAGTATCTACCACAAAGTACTCGCGCTCGATATGAAAAATCCCATTGCGCTTAGAAATATAAAAAGATTAAGTGATTCCAACAACAAAAAAGCAAATTTCCAGTTAAATAATCTTTTTATAGAGGAACCCGGTAAAACAAAAATCATCAAACTTATAAACGTCGCTGATAAAAAAATAGTCACCCATTTAAGATCCGGAGAAAAACTAAAATTATGCATTAAGCGTATGAAAATATTCGCTCTTGATCAAAATGATCAGTATATAGGAATGTTGCCGGATGATCTCTGCAAAAGACTTATTAAATTCATTCATGGCGGCAATCAATATGAAGCCTATACCCGCACAGCTGAAAGCAATAAAATAAGCATTTTTATCCGTGAATTAAAAAGGGTTAAAAGATTTATAAATCAGTCATCCTTTGCTCATGCTGAAAAAGTAAAACTTTCTATAGATAATAATGCATCGGCAGCTAAAATTAAAAGCGTTTAGTGTTTGTGTTATCTTTACCAATTATTATAACAATCTCCGCGATAGTTTTGTTCTTAAGTTTTTCTTGCTGATAATGCAGTAGGGATTTCAATTTTTGAAAAGTATGTGTTTGAGGGTCATTATATTGAATTTTTGAAGCCTGCTCCATTACAGAAGCAGTCCGCACCGAAACCACATTCCCTCCCAAATTAGAAATTGCCCGCGCTAGTCTAAATCCTAAACCTGACCCCCCCGATCCATTGACAATTTGTATACTCAAATTTTCCGCTGCCAGGGCATTGTCAGTAAACCTAAGAGCTAATATTTTATCAATACTTTCCGTATCGGATAGGTTAGAAATTTTTTGACTATACACTGTACTGCTTGGAATTTTATGGGTATAAAGCCAGAGCTGAAAAATGTCATAGAGCGTAATGTTTGTATCAGCATTATTCCAATGAAAAATAAGCGATTGCAAAAGCGATGACACATTGCCAGTGATCTTCAAATCATCTCTCATTTTGATATATCCATCCGGCATAATACCCATTTCTCTATTCAGTGAAGAAAAGGATACATGCTGATCTTTAGAAAAACTCAACATAGAAAGCGTAGAAGTAATAGGTTCAAATGAAATAATTGCCAAAACTTGCGTCTCTCTTCCTACACTCAAAGTAAACTGATGTTGACCATCAAACTTACTCTCTTTAACAATAGCAAACACTCTGATAAGTAATGCCGTCAAAATAACAGAGAATACAATAACCCCGTAAAAAACAAGCGTTCTTAAACTGCGGCTCTTTTTTTTTTTATTAAGCTTCTTTCTCATTGTTAAATTCCTTTAAGAGGGAATTATTGTTAAATGATTCAATACTTTGCTAAGCTCTTCAGGCAACGGACTCTCAAATGCTACCCTCTCCCCTGTCCTGGGGTGAATAAAAGAAATTTTTGCCGCGTGCAGATATACTCGATCCAATATTTTTCTATCTTTTTTGGCGGTTTTCCGGCCGGCATACAAAAAATCAGCAAAAATCGGATAACCTATGTACTTTAAATGGACGCGTATCTGATGCGTTCTCCCAGTCCTGGGTGACACTTCCAGAAATGAATATAATTCGTCTTTGTCACGATAATAATCTATGACCTTGTAGGCCGTTGCAGATTCCCGTCCGCCGGGAATAATTCCGAATTTCGTTCTATCCCACGGCAATCTCCCGACAGGAACACTGATTTCGCCTGTCTCGGGGACAAGTTTACCATGAACCAATGCGTTATATGTTTTATTTACAACCCTTTCTTTAAATTGCCCCTGCAACTTCACAAACGCTTCCGGATTTTTCGCGATAATAAGTACACCGGATGTTTCCTTATCAAGCCTATGCACTATCCCTGCCCTCTTATAAAAATCCGATTCCTCATTATCTTTGATCTTTGATATTTGATCTTTGATCTTTTCTTCCGCCCATTCCTGCACCGTTTCCTCATTTAACGTTGTATCTGATTTATTGACTGTTACCCCCGCGGGTTTGTCAACGATTAAAATATCGCCGTCTTCATAGATAATTGAAATATTCATACATCTTTTATGTCTTGCGTCCGAACAACCATTTCTTCTCGGCCCGAAACAAATAAACAAAACTTACTAAAAACACGACCGTCAAAAGTATATCTTCAATCTCAAGCAAAAAGAAGGGGCTAAAGAATTTATGAGTAAAAGAAGCAAGAAGTGTTAAAAAGGAAAACATAATCAAAAATAAACTAGTTAGACTTCCCTCCCTATGTTTATTGCCGATTATCTGCGGCAATAAAACTCTCCAAAAAATTATAAAGACTACTAAATAACAAAGACCGACAGCAATGTAAATAATAACTTCATTTTTCTTAACGAAAAATATATTTAGCAAATACCACACCGGTAAACATGCTAAAAAAGCAAGCGACAGGAAATCAAATAAACGCGCTAACGCAAGTTTTTGATATTTTCCTATTAAATAAAAAGCCAACAAACACCCCAAAACCATATCGGTGAGACTAAATACTGCTCCTCTTATACTTGCATGAACAACTATTGATATAATTCTCCCCAAAATAAAACCTGTGAAAATCCCAACAAATGTAAAATCGAACAAATGTTCGATAAGAAAATTTTTCCTCATAAGATAATAATCATCCTTACCCAATATATATAAAAAGTAAAAAAAAATTAAAAAACAAAATAACGAAATAACAAACTCCATATATTTATTATACAAAAATCCGCAAAATTCCTAAGGCGAATAAAAATACACCGATACCGCTAATTACCGCTCCAACTCCGATCAAATCCGCGAGTCCTCCTACAATAATAATCGGTAGTAATGAAAGCACCCCGATAAAAGTATTTAACAAACCATATACCTTGCCGCGGAACTCCTCGGACGTTTCTTCCTGAAGCAATGTATTCGCGGGGACAAAGACTAATGAATTTGATAACCCCAAAATAAACGCGATAATAATAATTATATGAAGTATATCAACTTGTAAAAAACGGGGTAAATAAAGGTTAATTATCTGAACAAAACTTTTTGAGCCGACTTTAGAGCCGTATGGCAATAGCAGCATCGAGAAAGATGAAAGAAAAATGCCGCTAGTAATTAATATCTGTTTTTTGCGGTTTTGAAGATAGCTCGTAATAATCCAGGCCCCTATAATAGTCCCTAATGCCGCTGGCGCGACAAAAAGCATCGGAAGCTGTACAATGGGAATTCGCAAAACTGTAACGGCATAACCCGGCGCGATTGTAGCTACAACAAGAATCAAAGTCTGAGATAAGGCTAGAAAAAAAATCGAGGTCAAAACATTCCTGGCATGAGAAATAAGAGATAGCGTGTACTTCATATCTTCAAAAATATTCGCTTTGTCAAGCACATTTCTTGCTACAGCTGCTTGATTATTCTTTGAATATGGAAAACGAATTTTCAAAATAAAAAGAGTAGCGACAAAAAGCATAACCGAAAGAAGTATCAATACTCCAAACGGCTTAAGCATTATAATAAGGGGTCCAACCAATACAAAAGCAACCAATATTGCTCCATAAATTGCCATACCGAAAAGTGAGTTTGCCGAATAATAATTTTTCTTCTCAACAAGAAGAGGTATTATCGGTAGCTCAGCCGGTATAAAAAATTGTGTAATAAATGAAAAAATAAATGATATTGAATATAAAAAGATCAAATTATCATTGGCAAATGCCAACATCAAGAGAAGCAAAGCCCTTGCCAGGTTAACGGTGATCAGTACTTTTCGCTTGTTCCAACGGTCTACAAACGCGCCCGCGAGTACGCCAAATATAATTGACGGAACTATTATAGTAAGTACGACAAAAGAATTTGCGGCGTTTGAATGCGTAATATTGAATACTTGAAGAATGAGAAAAAAGTTAAAGATGTGATTTGCAACAAGTGTAAGAATTTCACCTATCCAAGCATAGAGAAATGATTTCTCCGAAAGAGCACTGAAGATATTAGTTTTCATTTAAAACAAACTCTATGCCTTCTCGCAATACGCGCCTGTACGAGTGTCTATCCTAATTAACTCCCCGATATTTATAAAAAGAGGTACTTTTGTCTTAATACCATTCTCTAAAATTGCTTCTTTAAACACATTCGTAGCTGAATTGCCTTTCATGCCGGGTGCCGTCTCGGCTACTTTGTAAACCATTTTCGGCGGCAGTTGGACTGAAAGCGGTTCTGCTTCTAAAAAACTGACACTAAAACTTTCTCCCTCTTTCAAATATAAATAATCAGAAACTAATCGAAGCGGAATACTTACTTGCTCAAACGATTGAGAGTCCATAAAATAAACATGGGCCTCATCTCTATACAAATACTGCATATCTTTCTTCGTAACTGAAACATCATCAACCCGTGCGCCGTTAATAAAGCTCTTGTCAACGATTGAGCCGCTCTTGAGATTTCGCACCTTTACTTTTATATTCGCGCTCCCTCTCCCCATCTTGATATGCTCATAGGAAAGAACAATAAAATATTGCCCGTCCTCCTGATATGTAGTGCCGGCCCTAAGTTCTGTTACAGAAATCATATTCTCCTCACCCTTATCAATCCCGAACATGCAATGACTTTAATTCCCTTTTGCTCAAGTTTATCAAGAAAGAGATTCGCTCCTATTGAATCAGATGACATGTGCCCCGCGTTAATAACATTAATATGATGTTTCTTCATCTCCGCCACAGTATCTTCTTTCATGTGCATATCTATGATCGTCCCGACGCCTGCTTTCGCGAGTTCTATATAAAGTTCTTTGGAAGGATTTGTCCCTCCTGTAAAAAATACTACTATCTTTCCTACTCGACTCTTCTCGCTGCCGGAAATAATAATCGGCCCTGCTTTACCCCTGGCAGCTTCCTGATACTCCGGCACTTCCATTAGATGATCAAAAACATCCCCAACTGTATAAAACTCTTTGTCTTTTAAATGTTTAACCATAAATTCATTGCTTAAATTATCCCAAATAGTATGCAATGAAAGTAAAGGAATTCCCAGTAAGCGTGCCGTATCTATTGCCTGATTGTGATTGACCGGATGGAATCGCAATGCGACATCCTTCATCCGCTCAACCATCAAAGCGTGCGCAACATTCACTGGCACACCTACCGAAGCATATACATCCACCTGCAAATCCATCACATCATGCAAGCTCGCCAGTGCGTGACCTTCCGGATGATGACCGATGACCAAGTCAATCCCCTCGCCTTTCTGGTTCAGTCTGTCAGCAAGTAAAACTTCTGTAGCGTTCGCGTCAATCCCTGCCAAAATTTTCTTGACTGGTTTTTTCGGATCACCAACTAACATTCTTGAATCTGAATAAGGGTTCTTAAGCGACTCAAGGTCAAAATATTTTTTTCCCTGCCTGCCGGCAGGCAGGTTTTTCTCCGGAAGCTCTTTATACTCGTCTTTCGCTTTCTCAAGCCGGCGTCTGACAAACTTCTCCCCCCTCGGATCAGCCCCAATCCCCATTTTAACCGCTAAATCATAAATTTCTTGAATGGTCATAAATGAAAGTATATAATAGTGACGGGCTTATTACAAGGCTGAACATTAAATGCCGAGGTGGTGGAATGGCAGACACGAAGGTCTCAAAAACCTTTGAGGTTTAAACCTCGTGGGGGTTCGACTCCCCCCCCCGGCACCAAGTAAGAAATTTGTAACGAGTTGCAAAATAGCTGAAAAGGGATTTATAATTGAGTAACTATG
>OBEQ011234467.1_pt1 | contig 15426 bp, 14 predicted proteins | sample 1670901 | NCBI WGS metagenome assembly OBEQ01 (sample SAMEA104232315, study PRJEB22302) | groundwater metagenome | biome: forest; feature: aquifer; material: groundwater | place: USA | collected 2011-08-07 | depth 5.4 m | reverse complement strand
TGCCAGCTCTATCAACGCAGTTGCGACACGTTCCTGGGTGTCCCCTTCAACATCGCATCCTATGCGCTCCTCACAATGATGATCGCGCAGGTCGCGGGGCTTCTGCCGGGCGAATTCATCTGGACCGGTGGTGACGTGCATCTCTATGTGAATCACCTCGATCAAGTGAAAGAGCAACTGTCACGTGCGCCGCGCAAGCTTCCTACGATGCGTCTCAATCCCGATGTGAAAGATATCTTTTCCTTCACCATCGACGACTTTACCCTCGAAGGCTATGATCCGCATCCCGCGATCAAGGCCCCTATCGCCGTTTAAGTTATGACCTACGAAAACGGCGATCTTCACGTTTTTCTCCCGAACGCCTCGGGAAGCGGTACCAGTGCGTACGGCTTCTCCGATATCATCCGGGCGGAAAAACGCGAATCTCATCCGTTTGCGTAGGTCCTAAAAGGAGAAATATCATGAATGGAAAGATTATACTCGTCGCTGCGATGGACAGAAATCGCGTGATCGGCAACGGAAACGATATTCCTTGGCGCGGAAAGCTTCCCGCGGACATGGCGCACTTTCGCAAGGTGACCGACGGGCATACTGTCGTCATGGGACGAAAGACGTGGGAGTCCTTGCCGCCAAAATTTCGCCCGCTTCCCGGTCGCACGAATATTGTTTTGTCACGGGATCCGACCTTTGTGGCCGAGGGGGCACAGACGACCCGCACGGTCGAAGGTGTGCTCGCATTCGCTCGAAATCTTCCGCTCGTTGTGATCGGCGGTGCGGAGATCTATCGACAGTTCTTGCCGGCCGCTGATGTGCTCGAGATCACACTGGTCGACGCCGAGTTCGATGGAGATGCGTATTTTCCGGAATACGACATCGAAAAGTGGCGTGTTGACTATGCACAGCGCCACGACGCTGACGAGAAGAATAAATACTCGTACACCTTCGTGACCTTTGTGCGAAAATAACGAACAACCTGACTTCTTGAGGAGTCGGGTTTTTTGATGCCCGCCCGCATCACCACTATAGAAATATCAAATGAGGGGCAACTTCTTCAAGGTTCGACCTTGAATGCAAATTCTTAAGGTCGAACCTTAGCCCCTTCATTTGACTCCATTCCGGGTTCGGAATGAAAGTTCACTTGCGGATGTTCTGATTAAGATACGCCAGCGCCCCGTGGAGTCCGCCGATGTCGCCGAGTTCGGCTTTCTTGAGGACGGGGAGGTGCGGGTAGATGTGGAGCATGCCTTTCAGGTGCGCTTCGACCCGGTCGATCGGGATGCCGATCTTTTTCATCATGGATCCGCCGATCACGAACACGTCCGGAGACCAGTGGACGATCGTGTTGTTCACCCCGAAGGCGAGAAGGCGCGCCATCTCATCCCAGAATTTTTCATCCGTCAGCTCATAGGGTTTCACTTTATAGCGGTCGGTGATCGCCGTGCCGGAGACGACCCCTTCAAGGGTGGGTCCAAATCCACCGACATAGCCCGCCGCGCTTCGAAATCCCCCGCTTGCGTCGATGATCTGGTGTCCCGGTTCAAAACCCATAGCGGACAGATCGATCCTTTCGCCGACGAGACGCACGCCGCCGACACCTGTTGAGACGGTCATGTAGGCGACGCTATTGTAGCCGCGCCCCGCTCCGGCGACCGCCTCGCCAAGTCCGACTATGGCCGTGTCGTTTTCCAGAAAGACAGATGTGTCACATGCTTTAGCCAACGAATCCGCGAGCGCCTTACCGTTCCATCCCGGCAAGTGCGGAGCCTTGTGCAAGGTCTTTTTATCCGGAGTAAGATTGCCCGCCACTCCTCCTCCGATACCGCGGATCTTCATTCCCTCGGAAAGCTTTTTTGCGGTTTCGGCAAAAAGTGTGATCCCTTCGTCGAAGTCACGCGGGGTCGTTTGGATGATCGGCTCGTCAAAGGAGATGAGATCGCGTGACCTCGTGATTCTCATGTTTGTGCCGCCAATGTCGCAGAGAATGTACATAGTGAAGAAGATTAGTGAATATGGAATGACGCGAAACACAGAAGATCGAACACGGAAGACAAAATGAATGTGAATTCAGAGAGTTTCGTGCTTTGGCTATATTCTATCTTCCATATTCTATATTCGTGTTTCTAGTATTCGCCTTGTCTCGCTTTTATATTCCTCCACCGCGGGTTGGTCGAATGCGTTCACGTCGAGGAGCTCCGCCATGTACATGACCGTCGCCATCATGAGCGTCATATATTCCCCGATCGCTTCGGCGGTGAAGCCTGAGGGAAATTCCAGGTCCATATGGGGCAATGCGCGTTTCGTATATGCCGCTTGTGTACCGCCACTGATCGCCCGCATGATCTCGGCGGCGTCTTTTCCTGCCAAGCCGGGAACGAGCGCGGCAAGCGGATCGTTCTTGGGAATAACCATCATTCCATGTGTGCCTGAGCGGATGAAAAGAGTGACCTTGTCCTTCATGCCGGCGAGGTTAAGTTGAGCGACGGAGTGGAGGTCGGTCGACCCGATCGCAACAGTGGGCGTGAGCGTGCCCCCGACCGCATTTCCCTTCCGCGTCATTTCTTTGCCCAGGGATTCCGCAAAGAGTTGGCGGGTCCATTTCCCCAGCGCTTCCCCGTCCGGGTCAAAAATAAACAGGTCGAGGATATGTGCTCCGCGCGCTAAGGCGGCCAGGAGAGCGAAGGCGAGGCGTAGAGCGGGGTTTTCTGCCACGTCGGTCGATGTGACGGTGGGCAAAAGATGCGCGGCACCCTTCCTGAGGTCCGGAATATTCACGCCGGTGAGGAGGAGAGGCAAAAGCCCGACAGCGGAGAGCGCGGACCAACGACCGCCGACTTTCTCCGGGATGGCAAGAGAGTAGATGCCTTCGTCTTCCGCCCAGCGGTCGAGCGGTGAATGAGTATCTGAAATAACGACGACCCGCTTCGTGACGGATCCAAAGTGTTCGGTAAGCTTCTCAAGAAGACAGGAGGCGTTGGCAATGGTCTCTGTGGTCGTTCCGGACTTGCTCACAATGACAATGACGAATTCTTCAAGGTCGGCACAGATTGTGAGTCTTTCGACGACGGCATTGTGGGCCGAGGCCGAGAGCGTATCAAGGACGAGAAGTTTCGGAATGTGTTCAGTGAGATATGTGCGTGCTCCGAGCGTGGCATTGTAGACGGCCTCTGTTCCCAGGTTCGATCCGCCGATGCCCACCACGACGACATATTTCAGACGCGTTGAAACGAAACGCTCCGCGACGTGGCGCACATCTTCGAGGAGGTGTGCGTCCACAGGAAGGCGCAAGGCGTCTTCCGGGATCTCGTAGGGTCCGATCTTGCGTTCGACGCGATGTTCGAGCATCTTGGCGAATGCGGTCAGGCGCGAACGACCCGTCTCGACGATCTCGGGCGGGATATCGGTGTTCTTTATTGTCAGTCGAATATGTGCGCTGTGCGTGCTCATTTCTTGTGGTGGATGACATTCGTGCTACCGGCGGCAAAGGAGGTCGCCTGGGGTGTAGTGCGGGAGATACCGAGTTCGTCGACCTTGCGGAGATACATAACGACGGTGCGGATGTACTCGGCATGGCTCCAGGTGAGCGGGGCGACGTTGATCGGTGCGCGGGTGTACGGATCGACCTGTTCGGGCAAGACACCGGAGGCCGTGGCGACACGGACGGTCCAGTCGAGAATACTGCGCGCGCGATCGAGGTCTTTGTCGTTCTTTGCGCAGGCGATCGCATACTGTGCGAACCAGAGTGTTGTGATGATCCAGGAATTACCGGGTGTCTCGCGGGAGATGCGGCGATAATCGTCTCCCTCGTAGCGCGCGATGCCGCCGACAGGCGTGCGGATGGCGAGCTTCTCTTCCGTGTAGGCCATCGCTTTGGCGAGCATGGGGTCGTCGGGGGGCAAGACCCCGAAGGCGAAGACACCGTAGGCGCTGGAGGCGTCGACTGTGCGGTCATATGCGGTCACACCCGCCGGGTCATTGAAGATCGACCGGTAGAAAGTGCCATTCTCAGGATTGTAGAGATGCCTCACGATCGCCTTGCGCATCTCTTCGGCGATGGAACCGTAATGATGCGCCGCGCGATCCTTGCCGAGCATGAGAGCGAAGCGCGAGGCCGCGATGAGGCCGCCATAGACACTCGATGCGGTGAAAGTGTGGATGCCGAATCGTTCCTCCCAGAGGTTGTAGCTCTGCTTCGGCAGTCCGGTGTCCGTGTCGCGATAGGTGACGAGAAAAGAGGCGGCCTTTTTAATGAATGAATCGTAGATCGACTCGATGAAATCAAGATCGCGTGAGGCGAGCCAGTGCTCCCAGAGTGCCCAGAGGATGAGAGCCGTTTCGTCTTCCTGTATGGGAAGCTCCGGGTGTCCCCCGACCATCCAGCCGTGCCAGGATGAACCGAGTGATTTGTCCGGGCGATATTTGTGCATGAGATAACCGTCCGGTGTAATGAGTTCCTGTGCGAGTTCGAAGAATTTGCGCGCACCGTGGCGGTCGCCGAGCCAGTCGAGCGCAATAGCACTGAATGCCGCATCGCGGTGCCACATGTAGGCATAGGTGTCCCGCCCGTCTTGGAGCATGTCGGAGTCGCCGGACGCGATGATCGCCCCGCCCTTGTCGACGTGGGAGCGCAAGTAAAATTGCGACTTGCGAAAAAGGTCGATAGTCCGTTCCCCGAGACCGTAGTAGCGGCGCGGTGTGCGTTCGATCCAGCCTCCCCAGAACCCCGCGGCAGATTTCATGAAATAATCGGGACCTTGGTGAACGACGAGCGCATTCAGCTCTTTCGCTTCATCAATGAATTCGCCGACGGTCATCCAGTAGTGGATCGCGTGCGGCTGTCCCCGTTTTGCCTTGAAGGAACAGCCGATGGTTGAGTCGACGAGGCCGTGTTCGATGGGGTTCTTGGCGAGGATGCCGTCCTCAGCGTCTTTGTAGGTCCCCTCTTTTCCTTCTAGCTGAAAGACGCCCGTGGTCCAGTCGTCGAAACCTTTTCCCGCGTTGCGTGCATTGAAAAGAAAGACACGGCGCCCTTCGTAGTGGATCATCGTGTTCGTTTCGGGGTCGTAGAATGCTGTGTCGCCTTTTTCCGCGTGGTAGATATCGAATTGTTGATTGAAAAAGAGGCGTACGTTGCGTTCACCTTCACGGAGGTTAGTGACCGAGAAGCGGCGCAAAAAAACGTTCTTCTCGTTATGGAGTGCGTCTTTGATCTCGATCTTGAAGCCGAGATCTTCGCGGATGGCCGTGGTGAAGCCCTCGTAGGAATCGGTGGTCGTGATATCGATCTTCCAGGAGTTGTCGTCGAGCCAGGAGAATTGCCCGTCGACCCAAATGCCGAAACGGTGTGCCAGGCGGCCGCTGATGTGGTTTTCGAGGCCGACGTACGGGAAGTAGCAGTCGCGCAACCGGGCGTACCGATCGAGCAAAAGGAGCATCGTGCCGTTGCCGAAAGAAAGCGAACGGGGCATATGGTTATTATTATACAGTCATGGGGGCGTAGTAACTAGCATGTGCTTACAGGGACTGACAGCGCAACTTGCTTTCTCGGGGCAACCTGAACGCTCTCCTGCGGAGCGTTCAGGCAGTCCTCGGTCCGGACTTGTCAAAAGAAAGCCTTGACAAGACCGAGCTCCGGCCCTGCGGAGTCCCCGAGAAAGCAAATTGCGCTGTCGGTCCTCGTGACTGTGGTGGTGGGGGGGGTGAGTTAGGGAAAAGGACCGCCGCGGGGCGCGTCGGTTCTTACTTTTGAATCAGTTTTGATTCTTTGTGTGCTTAGAACGAACTAGTTGACACAATCAATAAAGAGTTATACAATATATTTACTTGGGGATTTTCTCAAGCATTGTTATTTGAGGAGTTTGACATGAGTTTACGTGTGGCACAAAGGATCAAAAAATCCATCAGAAATGGAGAGCCGTTCTATGTCGGCGACTCGCTTTTCCAGACCTGGTTTGTCGTGGAGAAGTGCGTCGAAGGCCCCGAGTCCGGCAACCTGTTTTGCCATGTTGTCGGTGTGTTGAAAGAAAAAGCATACGACCTCGCGCGGACGTACCGGCAAACACCCGTTCTAGTGCTCACCAAAAGTCTGCGCTCACGATCGGGATTTCTCGTAAGCAGTGTAAAGCAGTTTTGCGGACCATTGTCTTATGTCGCGCTCTGTCCTGTCGATTTTGAGCATAAGATCTTTGGCGAATAAACCCGACCCTGTTCTGTCTGATTGAGAAAATATTTTCTCTCCAAAAAGCAACTCTTACCCAAGGAATTTATCAGCATAAATTATGTTGATATGACAATTCTTTTATATGGTAAGGGTGCTTTTTAATTTGAGATGAAGAACGAAGAAGATAACTTACCCTTTCGATATCGCGAGTTTGAGTTTTGAGGCGAGTTTTTGGCCGGGTTTTGTGGGGACGGCCATCTTTGTCGCTGTTTTGGCGGCAGTCTTGGGTTTCGTTTTGATCTTGATCTCCACAGTTCTTGGGGCGCCGGCGGGGCGCTTGGGGACTTTCATTTGGGCGGCTTTCTTTTTCGCCTTGAGTTTTGTTTTTGCCGGGGCTTTGGTGGCGACGCGGGTTACTTTGCGGGCGGGTGCGGGAGGATTCTTTTTCGGTTTTGGACCCGCCTTTGCTGTGGCGACGCGCCAGCGCATGTCAGAGAGAACGTTATTGTAGCCGATGAATGCCTCGTAGGGGGTATCGTAGGGATTGAAGTACTTATGCACATCGCCGTCGGCGAACCATTTCGTACACATATAGTAGAAGTGGTCGGAGGTGGTGAGCTTGCGCCAGTCTTCGATTAAGGCGGGATCTTTTGTTGCGAAGACATCTTTTTCGAGGGCGTAGATGTTCCCCATCGCGTCATGTTGCATTGCATTGGAGAGCCAGGCGGAGAGATCACGCTCGACATCCGCCCAGGACATATAGAACGGCACATCTACTTCTCCAACCGACGGATAGCGTGCGGCGGCTTCGGAAACGGTGACGAAATCATTGTCCGGGTGTTTTAAGATCTCCCCCGGCATGTGGCGGAGGAATTCGAAGATCCCCGTGTCTTCCCACTGGTGTTCGCCGAAAGTTTCGTAATCCATGAAAAGGTTCACGACGTTGCCGTTGCCGTTCACCTGGTTGACCCAGTGGGCGAACTTTTCCGATGAGAGCGGCCACTCAGCCCAGTCTTTAGAGGAAAAGCGAAAGGCAATATCGTCGGAGAGTCGGAAATTCTTAAGATGAAGCTTGAGCTTCTTTGTGCTGGGAGGATTGTAGAGAAAATTGGGGCTTCGCCAACCAAGAACGTGATCCGCACCTTCGGCCAGGATGGATGTATAGCCCATCGCCTCAACAGCCTGTGCGAGTTCATTCGAGTAGATGAGTTCGGTATTGCGGAAAGCGGTCGGTTCCACACCGAAGAGCTTTTTCACCTTCGCGCGATGGAGATTCACCTGGCGTACAAATTCATCGCGCGAATAGAGAAATGCAAGCGAGTGGTAGTATGTTTCATCCAAGATCTCGACACGGCCGGTGTCGACGAGCTTTTGAAAAGACCTCAGTGTTTCCGGAGAAAATTCTTCGATCTGATCGAGAAAGACTCCGGACAGTGAGAAGGAGATCTTGAATTCAGGATGCTTCTCCAGGAGTTCGAGCATGACCTTGTTCGTCGGGAGGTAGCACTTGTCCGCGACCTTGTGGAGGATTTTCTCGTTGTTGATATCCCGGTCGGACTTGTCGTTGAAGTACTTGTGGTCATGCCCCACGTCGAAAATGCGGTACTTTTTAATACGGTAAGGCTGGTGGACTTGGAAGTAAAAGCAGACAGAGGCCATATTTACTGGGCTTTGTTCAAAAGGTCGTGATAGAGGACCGAGCACTTCCCCGCCGCGTTCTCCCAGGTAACTTGCTCGACGTCTCTGGTGCCGTTCTCGCCGAGGGTGTCGTGGAGGCCACGGCTACGCAGGACACCGACGATCTTGTCGGTCATGTCGTCAATGTCCCAGAAATCGCTCTTGAGCGCATTGGGGAGTACTTCCGCGGCGCCGGACTGCTTGGAAACGAGGATGGGCGTTCCGTTGGCCGCGGCTTCAAGGGCGGTGAGGCCGAAGGGTTCGGACACGGAGGGCATAATGAAAAGATCGGCGGCACGGTAGAGTGCCACGAGGTCATCGCCGCGCGTGAATCCCGCGAAGACGACGTGATTGGATAGACCCATGTCGGTGGCGAGGCGAATCATCTGGTGTTCCATGTCCCCGGATCCGGACACAATAAAAAGCGCATTCGGTTCGAACTCGAGGACTTTCTTTGCGGCTTTCAGGAAATAGTCAGGACCCTTTTGGATCGTGATGCGACCAACGAAGAGAACGATCTTCTTTCCCGCGAGTTTGAGGTGGCCGAGTGCCGGCCTAACGTCCTTTTTGTGATCCGCATAGTCGATGCCGTTGTGCACGACCATGATCTTGTCGGCGGAAATGCCGTAGCGCTCCGTGATAACGTTCTTGGTGTGGTGCGACACGGCAATGATGCAGTCTGCGGCTTGAAGTCCTGCCTTTTCGGCTTCAAAAATATGCTGATTGGGGTGACCTGCCGTGCGATCGAATTCTGTCGCGTGGACGTGAACGATAAGCGGCTTTCCCGAGACGTTCTTGGCCTCGATGCCCGCGCGGAATGAAAGCCAGTCGTGCGCGTGGATGACGTCGAAGTTTTCTTCCTGCGCGATCTTCTTGGCGCGGAGAGCGTAACGGCGCACTTCGTCAAAAAGGTTGAGGCCGTAAATTTCACTATCGGGCGCGGTACGCAAATATTCTTCGTAACTTTCTGTGTTGATGTATGGAACGAGGAGAGAGCGTACACCGCGCAGTGTCACGTTGCGAATGTTCGCAAACACCATTTTGAGAAATGAATGGTCGAAGCCGTCGAGTTTTTTTGGTAAAACAAAGATGACATCGATCTGGGCGCGTGACATTGCGCGCGTTAATCCGAAACACGCGGTACCCAAGCCCCCACTATTGTGTGGCGGAAATTCCCAGCCGAACATGAGTACCTTTATTCTTTTCATGACGAAGAAAGGTTTCGTGCGGGTAATTTCGGGGCTGTGATGTACATAGAGAAAAGCGGCAAGGACCCCGATGCTCCTCCCGTTGCCGAATGGCAATATTATAACATCGACCTACCTATCCCCATAGCGTCAAAGCTGTTGATAGCGGTTCCCTTTTGGTACCTACCATCCCAAACCAAACAAAACGGCCCCGTGAGATAAGCTCTTGCCTACATTCCTGCGGTGAGAGAATAAAAGTAAAAAACCTCGAGTTGCTAGCAACTCGAGGTTTTTTATCTCACGGGGCCGTTTTGATCGCAGGGTCGCTCTGTTTTAGTTGGCCATGAACTTCACGACCACCACCTTGTCCGGCGACATCGGAGGAAGATCAGTGAGCCTGTTGAAGGTCTCGTCTCCGTCGTCATTCAGGATGGCCGCATAGTAGGTTGCTCCCGCCTGTGTGGGGCGGAGGAGATGCACGACGGCGACTGTGTCGCCTTCGCGGACACGGGCCGCTCCGAGGATCCAGCTCGGCTTCCCGTCACGCTCGTCGTAGATCGCGACCCACTGTGCGCCGGTGACAGAAAGATCGGTCACGGTGACCGCTTCGCCCGCCGACTGGTCGGCCACGGCGAGACCCACGCGCGTGTTCGAGGGAATGCTCGGCGGCACGGGGAGTTCGACATGCTTGACTTCGGTGGTTGTGGTCGCGAGAGTCGTGTCGGCGGCCTCTGTTCCTGAGGGGGTCGTTGCGACGTTAACGGCATCCGGGGCCTTGTTCTCCCAATAGTAAACTCCGAGTACTCCAATACCGGCACCGATAACGAGCATGAGCAATAGGTCGCGTGTCTGATCTTTCATAAGAGAGATATTGAATAAGAGAAAATAGTAGGCATATAATACGCCATTTTACCTCTCTGTAAAGCCTTCCTTGTGAATGTAAAATTGAAATATCAAAATGTAAAATGACAATGGAAAGTTAAAAATTATGTGATCGGACTACTTCTGAAAAACGAAAAGACAGCCAGCTTCTCCAAGGGTTACCCTTTCAAAGCCAAAGGTAACCCTTAGGCTGTCTTTTCGTTTTTCAGGAGATCGGTAAGTTGTATTTTTTTAGAAATTAGTCATTAGAAATTCGACTTCGCGCTACTATCCCTTGATAAAGAGCTCGAATTTGCTCAAGTCTTCGTTCGGGTCGGCTTCGATGAGGTTGAGGATGACCTCCTCTCTGTTGAGTGTTGCGCTCCAGACAGCGTCCTTGTTCGCGACGAGTTCGACCTTGAAACGCGCCGAGGAGATGACCTGTGCACAGGTTTCCCCCGCCTTTTGGGCCGTGTGCAGTTCGAGAAAGGCCTTCGTCTTGTCCGCGCTTGCGGTAGCCGATGATGTCAAAATATGACACGGTGTCGGGATCTCGACCTCTCCGGCAATAATGTGTGTGCCGTTCTTAAACTGGTGCTTGGCGGTAACGATCCTCTTTGCGACGGGGGTGTCGGTCGCGACTGGTGTTTCCTGCCAGGTCGGTGTCCCCAGTTCGTTTATCGCCGCTTTTTTCATATAGAGAAAAGCGAGCGCAGCAAAGGCAATAATCACGACGACACCGATAATAATAGCGTTTCGTTTTTGTTCCATGTCTATGAATTGAGTCTTATGACTAATACTGAGATCAGTCCTCTTGTTAGTATACTGGCCTCCTTACCTTAGCGAAAGATGAAGCCCCAAAGGGTAAAAATAATGCGCAGTAATATGATCCCCAGGACAACATAGAATACGATTGGATGCGCGACGAGAAGTTTCCAAAGGAGAAGAGCAAATAGTTTGACGTAGTCCCAGGGGCTTTTGACGACATCGCCCCCGGCGATACCCGAGCGAAAGACATCCCAACCCACTTCGGCGGGTGTCACTTTGTCCGCCCTTCCCGTTGTCGTTGCCGCAACTTTGTCCGTCGCTTTTATGATCGCGTCGTCGGCGCTCACCGAGCGTTCGACGCGCCAGTCTTCGACTTGACCTAATATCGGCATAGACGATGAGGCGATACGTGACGCCGTTTCGCGCGCGACTTCGGGAATTTTTTGAGAGATCGTTCCCGCCGCCCCGCTTGCGGCCCCGGACACAGCGGTCGTGTCGCGCACAAGGGGCCTTGGGTCGGTCTTGTCGGGGATGCCGTCGCCGTCGGAATCACTTTTTAAGGGATCGGTTCCCGCCCTCTTCTCCTCCGCGTCCGTGAGCCCATCATTGTCGTCGTCTGCGTCTGTCTTGTCTCCCACTCCGTCCTTGTCCGTATCGTTGTCCGCAAAGCGTTTAGCCTCCGGTGCCGCTGTCGACGACGGCACAGTTGCGGCCGCGTCGTCGGCAAAGTGTCCGCCTTCGATTTTGGCGGTGAAGCGGTGATTGCCCGCTGTCGCAGTCCATGTCACTCCGACGGCCTGGAAGCCGCCATTCGCATCTACTTTTAAATTTTCGCGACCGATCGCAATGCCGTTATCAAAAAAAGCGACGATCCCCTCAAGTCGGTTTGTGCTCGAGTTATAGACGGGCACATAGAGTGTGATCTTGTCCCCGGCAAAGAAGGGGTCTTTCGAGAACCACATGGCCTCTTTCGCGATCCCGGCGGACGAGGTCGCTTGCGCAAGGGCGACGCTCGGAACAGTCGCGGAAAAAAGAAGTCCGAGTAGTGTAAAGGAAAGAGTTGATCTAAAGATGATCGATAAAGTGGTCATAAGAAATAAACTGACTTAAAAATGTGCCAATAGAGCCGAGCTGTCCGAACACCAACAAGAGTCCAAGGACGATCAAGACCCATGCGCCGATCCAGGCGGCAATAGGGACGAAACGCGATAGGCGCGGAATATAGCTGAAGGCACTTCCGTAGATGGCGGCGAGGATGATGAAGGGGACACCGAGACCGAGCGAATAAACACCAAGAAGGAAGGCTCCTTGAAAGGCATGCCCACCGGTCGCGGCAAGTACAAGAATAGATCCGAGAATGGGTCCGAGGCAGGGACTCCAGCCGAGGGCAAAGAGAAAGCCGAGGAGAAATGCGCCACCCGCTGTCCCTGCGCGTACCCACCTCGGAAGAGGGCGGGACATATTCTGAAAAAATTTCCCCATCGGGAAAACGTCGAGAAGAGATAGCCCAAAAAGAACGATCAGTACTCCCCCGACCCGCGCAAAGAGTTCACGGTGGATAATGAGCATGCTACCGAACGCTCCGGAGACAAGTCCGTAACCGACGAAGACGACGGAAAAACCGAGGACAAAAAAGAGGGCGTTGATGAGGAGAAATAGTCGCTCGTGCGGTCGCGCGACTGCGGTCTCTCGGCGCACCTTGCCGCTCACGCCACCGATGAAGCCCAGGTAGGCGGGAACAAGCGGAAGGGGGCAGGGTGCGAGGAAGGTAAGTAACCCGCCGATGAATGCTGAAAAAATTCCGACCTCCATATTTTTCTATTATAACCCAAAAGCACCCACGGCGGGTGCTTTTGCCATCATGAAATTTAATGTTACTCGGTGACGACCTCGGTGCGGCGAGGTGAGGTCATTCCGACCGGAAGAAATGCCATCGAGATCGTCTGTGGCTTGGTCCAAAGTGGCTTGGCGCCTTCGGAGAATGCATCGAGTGCGCGGTCGATCGCGGACGGATCAACAAGCTCTACGGGTGCGGCTTTTGCGAGTGACTTTTCTTCCTCTTGCGCAAGGATATTGTAGACATAAAGGATCTTTTGGACGTAGGCAAAATCCGTCGCGTCATATTGAGAGAGCCAACGCTTCGCGCGGGTAGGGCCCATGTTGTAGGCGACGAGAGCCTCTTCTGTCGTAAAGCCGTAGTCTTCCTTCAGGTGTTTGATGTATTTTGTCCCGGCGAGGATGTTATCCATCGGCTCGCGCGCATCCAGCGCACCCATCGCTTTCGCGGTCGGCGGCATGAGTTGCATGAGTCCTTGGGCACCGCGGCCGGAGACGGCCTTTGGGTTGCCCTCCGACTCGACGACAATGACTGACGCAATAAGCTTCCCGTCCTCATCATGAAGAAGGGCCGCGATGTTGATCATTTCGCCGTAATTGTCGATCGTTTTTTGGGCGAGGGCGGGAACGCGGTCTTTGAAGCCGACCGAGGGGGCCGCAAGGGTGACAGCAGGGAGAGTAAAGGCAAGAAGGGCGACCAAGGCGACAATGAGGTGGGAGCGCCGCTTGGTGCCCGTCTGTTCACCAAAATCGTCTAGTTGAAGCATAATTGATGTTCAGTGAATGAATTGATTGAACGAAACCAAGATAAACATACATGCTGTCCGCCATATTGCTTATAGTAACATATTTATATTAATACGTCAATATAAATGGCTCGGCTCCGAAAGTACCCAGCCATTGTACGTTTGTCTTATCTCCCCGCAACCTTCCCTGTCCACACCCTAGAATGCCCTTTATTTTCAACGCAAAATAGGTATTTTCGAGTGAAACAAATTTTGCGCGACCAGTCTCGGTTCCGTAATGAAATTTGACATATTTCTTTAAAATTGCATTGTATTTTACGGGTATTTACAAGGTGGCACTGGCCATGCAGGTCTCTTTGCTCCGTTTTTTGCTTTCAAGAGCGCAAAATGCATTGTCCGAACGGTAAAATAATGTTATTTTCAGTGGGTTTAGAGGAAACTACCCATATATGATCGAATCCGCTTTTATCGTCTTTCTCCTCTTTCTGACCGCCTATTTCGAGGTTTTTTTACTTTTGACCTTTTTGGAGGAGCGGCGGCAGTTTGTCATTGACCCTACGGCCCCCCCGCTCTCCTTCCCTTCCGTGACCATAATTATCCCGGCCTGGAACGAGGAAAATACGCTCCTTGGCACCCTCCGCTCCCTTCTCGCATTGGATTATCCTACGAAGCGTCTTTCCCTCTTCGTTGTCGATGACGGCTCGACCGACCGGACCCTTGAGGTCGCCCGGCGTTTCGAGGCGGAAAAAACGGCGGAATACGAGAAAGCGGGTAAGTCGGGTCCGACGATCCGCGTCTTCACCAAGGAGAACGGTGGGAAGCACACAGCAATGAATCTCGGTATTTCGATGTCTTCGTCAGACCTCATCGGATGTCTGGACGCCGACTCTTTTGTCGCGCCGGACGCCCTTTTGGAGATCGTTCGTTATATGGAAGATCCGGAGGTCATGGCAGTCACGCCCTCCGTGCAGATCTATGCGCCGAATAACGGCCTTCGTCGGATGCAGTCGACGGAGTATATGGTTGGACAATTCACGCGGAAGCTCTTCAGTCGATTGAACGCGCTCTATGTGACGCCCGGACCCTTCTCTGTCTATAGGAGGGACGTGTTCGCAAGGATCGGTCCTTTTGAACATGCCTACGGAACGGAGGACATGGAAATGGCGCTCCGCATGCAGGCTAATCGTATGCGCATCGAGAACGCACACACAGCATTCGTGTACACCGTGTGTCCCGAGACCCCGCATGCCCTCTATAAACAGCGTGTCCGCTGGGTGACTGGCTTTCTGAAAAATGCGTTCTTCAAGTATCGCCACATGTTCTTTGATCGCCGCTTTGGGCACTTGGGCATGCTCACAATCCCCTTCGCCTTTGGGTCGATCTTCATTGCGCTTTTTTTTGCCGGACTTTACCTGACGACTCTCTGGACGGTGGGTTGGGATATTTATCTTCGGTTTTCCGCAGTCGGATTTCATCCGAAATTTGGCTTGCCCAAGTTCGACTGGTTTGCCATTACGTTCGATCTCAAGATGGTGATGGTATACATCCTCCTATTCATCATGCTGTCCTTTATCTATTTCGGCGTGCGGCTGGTGCGCGGCGGCGCGTTCTTTTCTCGGAATACGCTCTGGTTTCTGGCACTCTATGGGTTCATCGCTCCGTTCTGGCTTGCAAAGTCACTGTATAATCTTGTCACGCATACCGAAGCGAAATGGCGATGACAAATGACTAATTTCTTATTTCCTGCTATCTTCCTAGAGACTAATGACTAGAGCCTAGTGACTATTCACCATGTTTGACAGCAAGAAATACATCATCGTCTTTTTCATCACCCTCGGCATTTTCGCCGTGGCATTTCTATTATCTGAATTTATTTACAACACGCGCATCACCCAGGTGCAGGCGATCGAAACGAACATCGACCGCAATATCCTTGAAACGGAGATCCAATATGATCTTTTGGCCGACGCCGCTTGTGATGTGGAGAGCGGAGGAAATCCGAATACGATCCAAATTCAAGAGTTGAATGATCTCGCAAAGAAGCTTTCTTATATGGAGGAAGAGCGCGGCACTGATGACGCGGAGGTCATCGCGCTCAAAAAGCACTACTCGCTTCTCCAAATAAAGGATTACCTGTTTCTTAAAGAAAAGGCGCGACGGTGTAGCAAGCGTGAGCCGACGATCCTTTACTTCT
>OBEQ011409016.1_pt1 | contig 15430 bp, 12 predicted proteins | sample 1670901 | NCBI WGS metagenome assembly OBEQ01 (sample SAMEA104232315, study PRJEB22302) | groundwater metagenome | biome: forest; feature: aquifer; material: groundwater | place: USA | collected 2011-08-07 | depth 5.4 m | reverse complement strand
GTTCTCATAATCCTTCCGAATACAACGGTTTCAAGTTTCAATTGGCCGACCGCCCGTTTTACGGTTCCGATATTCAAGAGAGTTCCGTGAAATTCAAGTGAGTTTCGTATACAAATTATTGGTAAAGACTATTTTCTTGCATGTATTCCAGCACAGGTTCAGGCACTAAAAAACGTGGTGACTGGCCTTGTTTTATCATATTCCGCACTTCAGAAGCCGAGATATCTAGCTGACGGAGCTTTAGGCGGATAATTTTACCCGCCACAGAGGAATAGGTGTCAGTGGCAGAATTAACCAAATGCCTTTGCAACAACTCGGCAATATCAGGACAAAGAGCGGCATTTTTTGCTTGATTAGGTGCCATGTCCACTTCTTTGGTTAAATGGCTAACTTCATCATTAATCTCATCAAACGAGGCCCTATTCTCGGGTCTCATTAAAACCACGAGATGAGCCAGTGACAGAATTTCCTGCCAGCGATGCCATGTTGAAAATAATAAGAAAGCATCATAACCAATGATTAAATAAAGCCTTACTGTGGAGCCTATTTCTGACCTAATTTCTGACAATGTATCATAACTGTAAGACATCTTGTATTTGGTTAATTCTCGACAGTCTATTTCCAGACCGCTATTTACCACCGCCAAGCGAAGCATATCGAGTCGCTGTTGTGCGTTGGCGCCAGGTGTGGTTCTGTGTGGAGGGATATGACAGGGTAACAAGAAGAGCTGATCTATCTCCAATGCATCGCGCACTTCTAAAGCGGAACGTAAATGCCCGACATGTATAGGATCAAAAGTTCCGCCAAAGATGCCGATCGCTCTGCTCATTGAAACCCTGAATTTAAGGTCAATTAAATCTCTCCACTCTTAATTATTACACCTATTAATTATCTATTCGCGAATATGTCCGTCGCCAAATACTATATATTTTTGCGAGGTTAGTCCTTCTAACCCAACGGGACCTCGGGCATGAATTTTATCGGTTGAGATGCCGATTTCCGCACCCAAACCATATTCGAAGCCGTCGGCAAAGCGCGTTGATGCATTTACCATAACCGAACTTGAGTCCACTTCTAATAAAAAGCGCCGCGACTTTTGGTAGTTGTTGGTCACAATCGTGTCTGTATGTCGTGAGCCATATTTATTGATATGGCTTATAGCTTCGTCAATACCGCCAACTAATTTTATTGATAAGATGGGTGCCAGATATTCGGTTGACCAATCCTCCTCAACCGCCGCAATAAGTTTACTATCCGGAAACATTGCCTGTATCTGAGTGCAAACACGCAGTTCCACTTGTTTAGCCAAATAATCTTGTAACAGACTGGGTAACACCTGTTTTGCCACGCTCTCTGCAATAAGGAGAGTTTCCATAGTATTACACGTGCCATAGCGCTGTGTTTTGGCATTAATGGCAATTCTATGCGCCTTCTCAATATCTGCATCGTCGTCTATATAAACATGACAAATGCCATCGAGATGTTTAATCACAGGGACTTTTGCATCACGGCTAATTCTTTCAATAAGACCTTTACCGCCGCGAGGCACAATGACATCGACATACTCAGGCATGGTAATGAGTTCACCCACTGCAGCGCGATCACTGGTTTTAACAACTTGAACTGCCGTCTCAGGCAATCCCGCAATTCGCAGGCCATCGCGAATGCATTCAGCAATTGCCTGATTAGAATTAAGCGCCTCTGAACCACCGCGCAATATGGTTGCGTTACCAGACTTTAAACAGAGACTTGCCGCTTCAATAGTGACGTTGGGGCGGGACTCATAAATAATACCAATCACGCCCAGCGGCACCCGCATGCGGCCAACTTGAATTCCGCTGGGGCGATAATTTAGGTCGGTAATACTGCCTACAGGATCAGGTAGCGCCGCAACTTGTTTCAATCCCTCGATCATAGAGTCAATACGTGCGGCGGTTAGCTCAAGCCGATCAATGAACGCTTCATCAAAACTATTTTCTCTAGCCTGAACTAAATCCTTTGCATTAGCCGCCATCAATGCTGGTCGAGAGTTTTCAATCGCGACAGCCATCGCCATCAATGCGCTATTTTTTGTCTCAGTGCCGGCTGCAACCATAATCCTCGAAGCATCGCGCGCCTGTCGGCCAATATCTATCATGTACTGCTTTATATCCATACTCGAACTCTAATTGATGCTTATCATCTATTCCAACGTCATGGGATAGTTGATTACTCTGCGGTCTAACTTACTGTTCAGATCAAAAGGCAAGAAACACGAAACACTATAGCTTAGGCAAATCAGCAGCAGTCAATTCTTGACCACACCTAAAACTTACCTAATTCCTCTAAATCTAACTGATTTTTTTCGATTCACACGATGAACTAACGGCATTATACCTTGCTTAAGTCGCAACATCATTCTTAACAAGGTGCTTGCGCACAAGATAAGCGTTACATGAAAGGATCTTGCTATTTATTAAGCTGCTCCGTCATAGAATCTAGATTTTTTACAATCTTTTCAAGGCGCTCAATGGGTGACTGAATACTTAACAATTCTACCTTGATCGCTGGCTCAAAAGGCAAGAGATAACTGAGCAGCCAGCTAACGTCCGAAGCATTGTCAAAATCACAGGTCATCTCCAGCTTTTGCACTACAGAGTGCTCAAGCAAGTTCTGTAGCAACGCTTTAAGATGTGTAAGTTCCTGGGGTACGACGAGCTTCTCTTCCACTGGAAAATACTCCACCTCACCCATAAGTAACTCATCGGCCTGCCGCTCCGTATGCAGTACCCGAAACGGTTTCACGCCAACGACAGTTATACCAAGCAAACCATTGGAGAGCTGATTCCAGTCAATAATTTCCGCAAGCACACCAACTTCATAAATCACAACTGAGGGACCAACTTCCATCCCATGTCGAATTGCGACAATACCGAATCCGTTATTTTCTTTCATCGAACGCTTCACCATATTTAGGTAGCGTTGTTCAAAAATTTGTAACGGCATACGCCCCAGAGGAAACAGGACATTTTTTAGCGGAAATAGTGGGATTTGAGGCATCAGAATGGCCTAAGAAAATAATAAGTGGTTAAACAGGTAGCGCCCTACCAGCGATTATATAGCTCGCCCACTGGTTATATTAGCGCGTTTTGATTTCTAAAAGATAAATGTTTCTCGCAGCTTCTTCCGCATTTGACCCGCAAAGCTCGTCATCAAATTGGAACTGACTGCAGATAAGGGGTCTCTCTGGTTGACCAAACAAGATGCATTTGTTATCTACGCTTAATTGCAGGCAACGTTCACCAGAAGATTTGCCGTTCGGCATTCCAGGGATTGGTGAGGAAATTGAAATAGCTATACAACAAGCGCCACAACCGACACGGCAGGACATAGAATACACCTAAAATTTCGATCGATACTCATTCTAGCGTGATAATCTGATCAGCAACAAGAAGAAGAAGGGGAAGAAATCGCTGTGGCAACCTGAATCGTTAAGCCGGTTCTTCTTCAATAATTTGCCGATATTCAGTAGGCGTAACACCTGTCCATTTTTTAAAGGCACGTCGGAAATTTGATGCATCGCTAAAACCTAAACGCTGAGCCACTTTCTCTACTGACAAACCATCATCCTTAATAAATCGCACGGCTTTTTGACGCCGTATATCATCGAGAATTCTCTGGTAGGAGGTCCCAAGTTCGCTCAGTTGTCGACTGAGCGATCGAGGTGAAATCTGTAGATTAGCCGCCATCTTTTCTAAACCCGGAAAGTTTCCCTGATAATTAAATAACATCTGCGCTATTCGACCTGGCAGGGATTCTACGTGTTCAATATTACGTAGATTTTTTTCGCATTGTTTAATACTGAGATCGTGGACAGTTTCATTGGCTGTAGGAACAGTTAACTTCAGAAAGGAAAGAGGAAATTTTACCTGATTAGCGATGTGAGAGAAAACCGCGTCACACCCTAACATAGCTTTGTAGAGCTTGTAGTGTTTCGGCTGACTATAAACCATTTTTACTTCACTAAAAAAAAGCTTTTCGCCAGTTAAATATCTGCAATGTCGCAACCAGGAACTTAGCAGAGCTTCAAAAATAAAGATTTGAACGTTTTGATCTAAATAATCGAGGTTTGCGCAACTGGCAACAATGTGGTCATCAATGCTCTCAAAATTCATGTCCATGGATATGCCGTTTGAGGGGTAAAATTTTAGTATTATATTTAACGCATCTCCCAAGGTCGCACTGGAGAGAAGCGCAATACTCACAGGGCCGCTTGAGGTAACATCCAACATATTGCCGTAATAAAAACCCAATGCCGGTTCTTTAGTGAGTCGCAAGGCTTGTTTAACTAAAAAGAGAAATCGGCGTTGCGAGATCCGAATTTCCGCATCGCTTAATAATAAAGGTGAGATTTCCGCAGCATCCAGCAAGGCATCCGCAGAGACCCCCCAGCGCTCAACCAATTTGACTAACATTGCAGGATAAATAATAGATATAACCGGATCATCCAAGTTGAGTTGGTTCTTGTTACTTATCATACCGCCACTCTTTTATAAGTTAGTCCATTAACGATTTTTTTTATGGTGTAGCTTTTTTGAATTAATTTTTTTAACTGTCCAGCTTAAATTTTTCGTAGATATTTTTATAGCGCAGCTTGTAGCTTGAATTGCGCAGCTTCTAATTTAAATTGCGCAGCTTCTACTTTGAATTGCGCAGCTTCTTCAATCTTCTAGCATTTTTAGCTGAAGAATCCTTCTTCAGCGGCAACATTCAATTTCAAAGAATTCAACATTTGAAGAGTACGAATGATGACCACATGGTTTTGCGCAAATTAACCTACTCTTGTCCTGATATAACCTGGAAAGCCGAACTGCCAAGCTTAATATACAAAGAATCCGAGTGCAAAGAAGTACTAACTCAAATCTTTTCTGCTGTAAGAAATAAAATAATCCCGCAGTCAAGAACTCCAATATAAGTTTAATAAAATCATGGAGTAGCAACATGCCAAGGACGAAGTGGGCTCCCCAGGCCAGCGCGTTGGTTTTAACCGTATTGTTTGCAAATCAATCAATAGCTGAATCTATTTGTAATCCGTTCAGTGTGCATACCTGTGCTTTACCTTTCCCGAGCAATCATTTCTCTATTGCTGATCCCGGCTCCCCAACGGGGATGAAGCTGCAAATTACTGATGAACTATTGCCAGAATATATCTATGCCGATGTATCTGAGGCCACCAAACCTTCAACTGTATTGAATGGTCTAACCGGATTTTCTGCGCTTAGTGCAGTCTCATTCGAATTAGTAGACGCTATTGATAGCAATACATTACCCCAAAGTGGTGGTGAAGCCGTAAAAGTTTTCGATAAAGAAACTGGTGAGCTAGTTCCCATTCAAGCAGGTACCAGCATGCCAGCTATGGCAGCTTCGCTTGCGGAACCTTCGCAAATTGTCGAAGTGTATCCCCGTTCCCGCTGGCAGTGGCAACACACCTACATTGCCGTGATGACGAAAGCATTAAAGAATATTGACGGAATTAATTTTGCAGCGGCCGAGGGAGTGACGACTGCTGTTAATAATCCAAACTCTGAGCTCGGGCAAAAATATGCAGATGATATAGCGTTCCTTGCCAGCCAAGGAATTGCGGGGGATGAAATTCTGTCTTTTACGAGTTTTACTGTGCGAGATGAAGCGTCGGTCACAACAACTTTCTTAGAAATGGTCGACACAGTTCGTGCGCAAGAGCACCCAGTTAAAATATCTAAAATAAGTTACTCTCCCGTTGGTAATATCGCCGCCCATATCGACGGACAAGTTTTATTGTCAGATTTTCGAGAAGAAGATGACGGCCGTATAGATTATCAATCAGGTGATCAAGGCAAAGAATACTGGACTCAATTTTACCTCACACTGCCAACAGCGGCACTTGATGGACCTGTACCAATAGTTATCTACGGCCATGGCATCACTGTTGACAAAACCACTGGGGCTGCAGTTGAACTACAAAACGCTGCTAACGGAATTGCCACCATTTCAATTGATCAACCAAACCATGGTTCACGTATAGATCGTGATGGTTACTTGTTAAAGCATTTTAATACTGAAGGAATATTGAAAATAACTAGCATGGTTACCCAATCCTCCTTGGATTTTCATGCGCTGTTAGTCGCCGTGCAAAAATCTTTAGGAGAGCTGGACATATTGCCCGGCGGAAGCGACTTGTTTTCTAACAGTCTTCATTCATCAGGTGTCGGCACACCAGATATTGATACCAGCAAAATATTTTATATCGGCACTTCATTAGGCGGTCTTTTTGGCACTGCCTTCGCCGCCACTGCGCCGGACTTAAAAGGGGTTTTTCTGCAAGTAGCTGGCGCCGGCGTAGGAAATACTTTGTTACATACCGGATTCTACGAAGTGCTCGGCATGGACAATATGATCCCCAAGGAAGCCACTGGGGCAGAAGCCGTTTTTATGTTAAACGCAGTTCTGCATCAAATCGATATGGGAGATGGCCTCAACTATGCCCATTACTTCCGCAACCCACCTGAATACACCGGTTTAAAGTCCCGTCCATTAACAGTTCAGTATGGCATAGGCGACCAAATCGTTTATAACGGTGCCAGTATTGCGTTAGCAGAAGCAGCAGAGTTGCCATTAGTTTCCCCTGCGTCAGTGCCATTAGATTTTTTGCTACAAGCTGAAAATATTGGCGATGGTTACGCACTTTATCAATCGCCCAAAACCACTTCCATTGAAATGGATAACAACCCCAATGCCTTAAGTGACGTGTGGTCTCACCTTACATTTATTGACAACACAACCATTAACGCACTGGAAGAATGGTTCGCTGCTGTTGTGTTTAAAGAGGAGAACAACACGGTAGATGATGAGGATTCTTTTATTAAACCTGCCCCTCTTGATTCATGTGCTTTTGATGTAACGAAATGCACAACCACACCGCCACCGCAAACATCTGAAGAACCCACCCCAACGCCTATCGTAATTGTTAAGCCTACTGCAAGCGTGCCAAGCTCACCAACCAGCAGCACACCAGGCAACTCGATATCACCGCCAACCTCCTCGAACCCGGTAATAAGTAGCAGCAGCTCCGGTGGTTCTTTAACATATTGGGGTAATTTATTGCTGTTAGTTCTGATGTTCTCGCGTAGATTTACTGGCAAGATTTTCAATATGAATAAAATGAATCGGTGTATTTATACCTTACTTACAAAGTCCACCTGCAGAGATTAAGTCTCTGTAAAAATTCGGTAGCAGGGAAAATCAAACAACATGTCATCTAATAATTATTGGCTGCAAAAATTTCTTTGAGATAGGAGAGAGCGTCGGTTACACCAATTGTACTCAGGAAATATAATAGGCCGAGATTGGCTAACGCAAAAGCAATGTAGAATGGAACCAGTGAGCGTTTTTTCTGATATTTAACAGCGATCTTTTCTTTCTCCGTTTCATCTACCGCCGCCTGTTTAACAACTGTTGGCATTTCCTCATTGAGTTTCTCGAGATCAGCCATAACAAGCTTGATATTCTTATACCGCTTCTCAGGATCTTTGATCAGTATATTAGCTAGTATCTGCTGCAATTCTTCCGGTAGTGCCATGTAACTACTGGATCGCCTAATCTCAACACCTTTCCATTGGGGAAGGCTACATGTCAGCATCTGATAAAAAATAACTCCACAGGCAAAGATATCGGCCAATGGTCCCTTGGGTTCACCTTCTGGGATATAAACCTCATGCCCCGGCGTCTGGCCCGTCTCTGCCATGCCAAAATCACAAAGTTTCATTGTGTCATCTTCGTCAAAAAAGATATTTCTCGGTGTAATATTGCCGTGGACTATTTTATTTTGATGCGCAAAATTCAGTGCGGAACATATATCACCGGCGAGCCGCATAAATTCATCAAACGAATAGGCTTGCAGTAATCGCTCTTCTAAACTGCCACCACTCAGGTATTCCATGACAATGATGAATGAGCGTTTATTCTTAGAAACCCCGAGTATTTTTACAATATTGGGATGTTTGAATACGGCTAAACGTCGATTTTCAGCGAAGCCATCATCTGATTTGGTGCGCTTTTTAATAATGATAGGACTATGAGTACTCTTTTCTTCCATCAAATAGACGGAACCATCAGGATCTTCTTTAAGAACGTCGAGCAGCGCAAAAGAGTGCTTGTTTTCGATACTTTCATTGGCTCGTTGCTTTTGCTCTTCATCCAAGTGAGAGCCCTGCAACATTTTAAGCAATGCCTTGTGGACTTTATCCGCGGTCTTCGGCCTTTTTTCCGGATCTTTTTCCAAACAACGCATGATAAGTTTATCAAGCGCTTTGGGCATTTTGGCGATGACTTCTTTGGGGGTTTGAAAATTCCCCTTGGGTAAACGCCCGACGAACATTTCATACATCATGACACCGAGAGAGTAAATATCACTAGCGGCTGTCACTTTAAGCGCGTTTTCCCGCTGCTCAGGCGATACATAGGATAATGTTCCAATGATGTCGCTCTTCTCTCGTTGAACCGTATCCTCATTGCGTAACAGCGCAATACCAAAATCAAGCACACGAGCATTAGCTTCGTCATCGATTAACACATTGGCTGGTTTTATATCCCGATGTACTACACCATTTTTATGGGCATAAGAAAGCGCCTTACAAATTTGACTGCAAATTTCCACCTTTTTTAGAAAAGCTAGTTTCGTTTTTTTCATCACAGTTTTTAAATCTGCGCCGTCTACATACTCCATGATAAAATAGGGGGTACCGTCTTTACTGACACCACGATCAATCACGTGGATGATATTGGGATGATTTAGGCGGGCGATAATGACAGCCTCAGCTTCAAAATGCTCCAAAGCTTCTGAATGCTGGCGCATCTGTTTATTTAACATTTTAATCGCGACAGGACGATCTAAAGATAGCTGCGTGCCTTTATAGACGGACGCCATTCCGCCATCAGCAATCTTCTCGTTAAATTGGTAGCCTGGTAACTGGATCATTCAGTAGGTAATCCGCCGAAAAGTGATTTACTTTTTTCGTCTTCCTTGTTTAAACAGCAGGGGTTATTTCAAATTGAAGTAAGAAATTAAATCTGGAATCTTCTATAATTTTCCTGCCTACTTTTATTTAACTGTAGCAGCTCACGGCTAACTTGCACCGATTGATAAGTTGCCAAGCAATACTCAAGCTATTGAGAAATTGGAAATATATTCCATGATAATAAATAGGTTGTGGGCTAAAATCCCAATGAATGCTACAACAAAAAAATGAATGTCATTCGAACAACAGTGGATCCATTTCTGTACGGTATTGGTAGGTGGATTAATGCTCAAGCTGCAAATTAAAGATAATTCTCAGAGAGACCCTATCTGGATCGTCGATCCCATTCTCTCCATTGGTAAAAACAACACCAATGACGTTGTGATAAAAAACGATGCTGTTAAGGAATTCCACGCGCAGATCTTACTACGGGGTGAAAAAGTTTTTCTCAAAGACATTACTGGTAATAACGGCTGTTATGTAAATGAGAAAAAAATCGAAGAAGCAGAATTAAAAGCCGGCGATATCATAAAACTCAATAGTGTAGAAATGGAAGTTCTGGACGGCAAGCATCTCTCAAAAGGAAAAAGCAAACCAAAGTCGAGTGAAAATGGTTGGTCGTTAATTTCCAATAACAGCTGGCTTGAAGGGCAAGCTTTTCAACTCAGTGGAAAATGTATTATCGGCCGTGGCATGAACTGTGACATCACTATCCCTGGAACACATCTATCACGCCAACACTGTGAATTAACAGTGAAGGGAACCCGATTGCACGTTAAAGACTTAGGTTCTTCCAATGGCACCTTTATTAACGAAAAAAAAGTCGTAGAGGGTGAAGCTAAGCCGGGCGATGTTTTGCGCGTAGATGTCTACAGTTTTGAAATATGCGGACCCGAAGGTGATGCTGATCGCACGATGGTAAGATCGATGCAAGCACCCGCATCGCGCAAAGAACAAAAAGCTCCTGCTCAGCCCAATAATGATAACAAGGAGTGGAAGACCAAACCAAACTCTCCAGGTAATCGCGAAGAATTTAGAGCAAATTCTGGCGGCAATTTATTAGTCTATGGCTTACTCATTCTTGGAATTACCGCTGTCATTGGATATATGTTTCTCTCGTAAATTTTAAGTGGCCTGTATGTATGGTGTAATTCTTGATGAAGATAGCCTTCATCCCGCCGATCTAGATCTTTCTCAAATTTATAAACAACTAAACAATTGGAAAAAATATCCAATTACTCCCAATAATAAAATCCTCGATCGAATCGCCGATGCCAGCGTGGTACTTACCAATAAGGTTGTATTGAATGCAGAAATATTGCAAAGATCCCCATCATTAAAAATGATAGGGATATTAGCGACCGGCTCCAACAATATCGATCTCCCAGCCGCTAAATCCCTAGGTATAACCGTTTGCAATGCAGTTCGTTATGGCACCCAATCTGTAGTTCAACACACCTTTGCTTTGATGTTGGCACTGTGCACGCGGCTCTTTGAATTTCGACACGATATTAATGAGGGCGAATGGTCAAAAAGCCCATTTTTTTGCCTTCTGACTCATCAAGTTCAAGAGTTGCACGGTAAAACCTTAGTAATTATTGGCTTGGGAGAACTCGGCAGTGGTGTAGCGAATATCGCTAAGGCCTTCGGCATGACAGTAATGGCAAGCTGCAAATCAACAGAACAGGAACATACAAAAAATGGGATAGTAAAAAAACCACTAACAGAATTATTACCCATCGCCGATTTCATAAGCCTACATTGTCCTCTCACGGCGGAGACGCATAATATTATTAATGCTGAAGCGTTACGCACAATGAAACCAACCGCTTTTCTCATCAATTGCGCACGCGGCGGCTTAATTGATGAGGCAGCCCTAATTGATGCATTAAAATCGGGAAAAATTGCCGGCGCAGCCCTTGATGTATTAAGTCATGAACCACCACCCTCAAATCACATATTACTGGCCAAGGATATTCCCAACCTTCTCCTCACACCACATAGCGCTTGGATCAGTCGAGAAGCGCGGCAAAAGTTAGTTGATATTACCGCAGAAAATATCCGGCAATTTTTGAATGGCACGCCACAGAATGTGATAAATCGATGACCTTTTTTTGAAACCGCAATTAGATCCTAAGATTTAAGTTTCTCAGCGGTCGTCCATTTGGAATAAGGGTGTTTTACCAACTGAGAGTTGTAATATTTGGCATCACCGGATACCTCTCGACCCAACCAATCGGGGTGATCAAATTCTTGACTCTCCGAATTCAATTCAACTTCAGCAACTACCAGACCGTCATTGTCTCCAACAAAACGATCGACCTCCCATCTCGTATTACCCACCTGACAAATATAACGAAACTTCTCAATCATGGGTTTACTGCAAACTGCATTCATCATTTGTTTAGCATCTTCGAGGGGAATTTCATATTCGAATTCCAATCTGGTAATGCCCTGGTTTTCACCTTTAATAGTCAGAAAAGCTTTGTCACCAATCACGCGCAATCGCACAGTTGTGTTATCACACGTCGGAATGTAACCTTGTTGATAAAATGTGGGTTCGAGATTGTGTAAAAAATCTTTGGATGTCACCAAAAATTTTCGCTCTATTTCTTTTGCCAATTTTTTTTATCTCAGATTCTAAAACTGTTTATACTAGAGAGTATTGCCCAATTGAACTCAACAAAGGCCCTGTTGGGCTTAAAAGAAAATTGTTGGCGTTATTCGGCGATCAAGGATTTTTTATAAATAAACAATGCCGGCTTTTCGATACGTTTGGCATCAAGGATGAATACATAAATTGCTCCTGCATCTCCTGCCGGGATCTCGTACTTCCAACGAGAGCTATCGACTTTGAACTCTTGCTGCCCTGCCGCCACCTGAGTTTCCAAACGATACTGATTGTTGCCTAGAAACTTAAAAATTTTACCCTTGCTGGCCACAGGCAGATGCGAACCTTGTAATTCGACATCCTCTATGTATGGAGGCTCACCCAAATCTCTACCTCGCAACAATTTATCGAGACGATCTAGTTCAGCTCTAGCATCCAACGTCATTTTCTGATGATAGGGCGAGAGCAAAGCAAGACGCTCTTCTTCAGACATATCAGCAGTTGCTTGCAGGCTTGCCTTTTGGATAAGTGCCACCTGCTGCTGGCCAATATTTTTTATGGCGCTATTGGAACTGCTCTTGGCAGTTGCCACCCCTAATTCATTTGTTGCCGCCGGATTATTTGTTGATTGCTTAGTCGGAAGTGAATCCTCTTTCACAACTGCAGCATTCTTCGCTATTTTTTTAGGATCAACTGAATTGTTAACAGCCTCGACTTCATGGGCAATCGCAACACCTTTATTTGGTTTAGGATTCTCTGGTTGCGCAGCTGTCACTATTTTTTGAGGAGGTAGATTAGTTTTCAGTTTTTCTTCTGCATCTTTTGGAGAGCTATTGGATATTTCTATCTTTCGCGGTAAACCCGTCATGGGATCAATTAAAGAAGTTGCTACTGCTGGGCCAATAGCCACAACCTCTTTCTTCACAGGCGGAGAAACTTCTGCGGTTTTCTTCACTAACTCTGGTTTATTCTCCGAACTTGTGAGCTTCACATGTTCTTTCTCTTTAATTTCAATTTTATCATTCGCACTAATAGATATCTGTTGAGAAGAAATTGGTTTCTTAGCAACAGTATTTGCCTCTGTTAATAGCGTTTTTTCTGCGCTCTTTACAGGATTTATTTCAACGATTGGGGTGGACTTTGGTTCATTTTGAACAGCCACTTTATCCGCGTTAGACGCAATGGCAGAAGCGGCTTCAACAGTATCTGGGGCTTTTTTCTCATTTTCATTTTTCTTTTCGCCCACCGCGACAACCGCTGGTGCAACAGGAGATTGAGATGATTTTTCCGTGGAAACTCCAGCAATTGGTGGTATTGGTTGACTAGTAGATGCCGGTTGCTTAACAGCTGGTATTTTGGGTTTTACGCCAGAGCTTTCACTCGGTGAAACAATTTGAGCCGGAGCTGATGCCGCTACTTTTTCTTTAGTGATGTCATTACTGATATTTTTATCAACAATAGACTGCTTTTGAGTGGGCTTCTCAATTTTTGCCGTATCAGGTGATTTAATCGGAATTGAAATTGGCGCTTCGATCTTCTCTTTAGTTTTTTCATCAGGAGTTTGCAGCTTTTGCGCACTCAATGTCGCCACTAATGTTTTTTGATCCTTGAGCAGCTTAGCCTGTTTGCTCAGATTATTTTTTAGAGCCTCGGCCTTAGCACGCAATTCAAATTCATTACGACCATAGCGCTCTACTTTTTTCTCCCGGGTATTAACAGCCCTCTCTGCAAGGTTGAAAGCAAACTCGGCCTTCTTTAGCAAAGCATCATTCTCAGGAGTTGGATTGTTACGATTATCGCGTTGTGCCTTTTCAAATTCGAGTTTAGCCGAAAAAAATTCCTCTTTCGAGACTTTCAATTCTTCGGCAGCTTCTTGTTGTTTCTCATGATAATATTTAATTTCTTGTTCAGTTTCTTTGACAGACTTTTCATCACTGAGATATTTTTGGCGCAACTCTTCTAACTTAGCGGCTTCTTCAGCAGCTCCAGCCCACCCAATTTCCGGGTGAGCAGTTATAAAAACAAGGAGCAGCGATACCCACAAGGCCCCAACCATTTTCCGTATTTGAAACTTGTAATTCTTAATCCCTTGAACCAGGGGCATCGACATAAACCTTAGTTAAACCTATGACCTGACATAAAAAAGACCGCAACTCTATAAATCATAGCTTCTAACAATTCGCTCGTACACCACTTCGCTGTATTTTCAACAACATAGCGATAAGTTTTAACGTCACACACGCGACATTAAGAAATGAAGTAGTTTGATAGACCACATTTGCTCCAATTGAGGAATCAACTAGAACATTAGTAAGATGCTTGCATTCGTGATAATTAGAAACGAAACCCTACACGACCCGAGATCGACTCCAGATATTCCGCATTACGTTCGCCTAGGTCATTGAGGTAATCAAAGTTGTACATCGCATAATCCAAAGATAGGTATAAAGCTTTTGACAATCGGAATGAAAAGCCTATGCCCTGATACATATCTGTGGATTCATCGTCATTTGATATTTTTTGAACACTATCTTGGGGGACATTAACTCCATTAATAAAGCCCAATCGAGTATCAACAACTTCGTATTCGTAGTCCGCCTGCCATCGCTGTATTCCAAACTTTGCGTAAGCAGTAAGTCGAGGAAAAAGATTTACAGAAATATTCAGCCCAATGCCAAAATTTTGCACATCGGTAGTAGAGTTAATAGTTTGGCTTTCGTCAATTGTGACGCCGCTAATGATTACAGTATTAGTAACTTCGTTGGTGCTACCTTCACTTTGCCCAAGATCTGAATAAAACGATTCTAAACTTACGGCCAAATCATCCACGTGATAAAAACGATAACCGGCGAGTAATTGGTAGTTCAAAGGCTTATCAAAATTCTCATAAGTAAACTGTAGATTGCTCGATTGAAGATCGACACTGGCAGTAGAATCACTACGGCCAATTGCCAATTCCCCATACATTCGCGGCCCATAATTTGTTCTTTTCTTAACCTTATCAGGATCGTCAGGTCCAGTCGTCGTCGAACCGGAGGTTTCACCGCGTAAATCGCCCAGATCAAATATTCCAGCGTTAACAGACCATGACCATGCTAGAGTACTCGCCAGACCTAACACCACCATTCTCTTTCCCAACATCGTATGTCCTACCTAATTTTATGCTTATTATCTGGATGGCAATGCCGTGCAAAACAACTTAGATAACGACTCTAATGGAATCTCTCACATTTGGCAAAAGTTACAGTTCACGAATTAACAGAATTCATCGACTAAATCAGCTATCCCAGGGTACTAAATGCCGAGAACCTGTTATATCATCAGTGCACGATATTTTATGCCGAATTGTTCCTAAATCCTAGATTCGTCATTGTTGTTAGCTCTGGCGTTATTAGTTCTACGCTAAACTAACACTAAAAACATTGGGCTCATTCTAATAACAGTTAGAGTTGCATGCACTCTAGAAATTTATACCAATGTAGACCTATTAATTTTCAGATTAATGGGTATAACGAACACAATAAAAACAAAGGAGACGTCGATGAGACGGTTGTATTGCAAGAGCCTCTGGATCACTGTTGTCTGTTGTCTGTTGGCTGGGTGTCTAAGCGGGTCCGGCGGCAGTTCAAGCTCAACAACTGAAAATGTGAGATTATCCAACTCGGTTAATACAATCCTTTTAAGCACAAGCTCAGACGAGATCGCTCAAGCAAACGAACAAGTAATTGTTACTGCAGTACTCACGAATAGTGACAATCAAGTACTTTCCGGAATCACCGTTGAT
>OBEQ010766296.1_pt1 | contig 15430 bp, 9 predicted proteins | sample 1670901 | NCBI WGS metagenome assembly OBEQ01 (sample SAMEA104232315, study PRJEB22302) | groundwater metagenome | biome: forest; feature: aquifer; material: groundwater | place: USA | collected 2011-08-07 | depth 5.4 m | reverse complement strand
TGGTCAAATCAATAGAAATGAAGTGCCAGGTTTAAGCCCTAAAACCAACGCACTGGATCCGATGATGTTCCGGTTTCCCGGCGACGGACCACTTTACCGTCTTTCTTCTGGAAGTCCTGCCATTGACACAGGAACCTTTGCTATGTTTACGAATCAAGCAAGAGACAATACGCGCACCATTTCAGTTGACGGTGAACCTCGTTACTTCTTCCTTCCGGGGGATACCCTTCAAGTCCAGAATTCAGGTTACGGTGTCATTCAAACCATGAGTCCAAACACCATTCGAATCTTACCATCCAACCAACCGCTCTCCTATTCAGAAGGAATGGGCGTGAATGATCCATATACAGGAAGTGCGCCTGATATAGGTCGCTTTGAATCTAATCCCACACCAAACTGTGTGGGTGACTTAAATGGAGATGGTAGAGTAGGCGTTGAAGACCTGAGCTTACTCCTTGCAACATTTGGAATCAATAATGGCGGTGATGTTGATCATGACGGTGATACCGACATCCGTGACATGAGCATTCTTTTCTCTCACTTCGGAGAAAGTTGTTAAGATATGAAAACAGAAACTACGGAAATAAAGTTTCATCGATTTCAAAACAAAACGCATCGAAACAAAATTAGTTTTTTTGTTTCGTTTATTTTTATTCTTGCACTTTTTCTAAATGTTACTTCAACTCCGCAAGCATTCGCTAAATCAATTTCAAATCAAAAGAAAAATCAAGCAGCGAAAAGCGATGTCAAAGAGAAAGACAAAACTCAAGATGTGAAAGTTAAAGCTCAGGATGTAAAAGTTGTTGATCCAAAAAAGAAAACTGATTTCAAAAAAATTGTTCAAACACAAACTACAACGCCAAAAATAAAAACTCAATCTTTGCAAATGAGTGTTGCCCCTAATCCAATTGATGAAAATGGGAATCATCATGGTGGCGGTCCAAGAAACGATGTTCCTGAATGTCCGCCGGAGTGGGATTGTTCTTATCTCGATACAGATTGCACAGAGGGCAGATGTCATCGTTTTCCGGGCCCTCTCCCGGGTTGGCAGGATTATTATGAATGTATTTCACATCATATTAATGAAGGATTGGCTTGTACGGATGATCATAATGTTTGCGATGGCCATGAAATTTGCCGGAGCGGAGCTTGCGCTCACGAAAATCCTGTTATTTGTCCACCTGTTACAGAGGAATGCATGTGGAATGTTTGTAATTCAGGAACAGGGGTATGTAGTCTCACGCCTGTAGACGAGGGAACTCTCTGTCTTGACGGTCAACCAAATCCAGCGTGTTCAGAAGATGCTTGTTTGGGTGGATCATGTGTCAATGGAGGTTTTCAACACGCTTGTCCAGATCCTCCTCCGTGCACTCCTCCTGATGGGCCACCATTAGGTTGTGATCTTCCCCACGAAAATTGTGTGATCGGAGGAGTTTGGGCGGGTTGTGGTTCGTCTGTGCACCCAAGAGGTTGTTTTCCAATCTACGATCAAAACTGTATTCGAATGGTGATTGCTGACAAACAATTAACAGAAATCTGTCACGATAATTATGCGGTAGAATGGCGCGATTGCTCCGCCGCCAATCCTCCGAGTAATATAAATGCATATCCGACGGTTGCAATGGCGGTTAACATTGGTCTCTCACACGTCGGGCCGCCACAGGAAAGACACATTGCACTCTTCATACGTGAAGGGATTTATACGGAATCTGTTACATTAGATACGCCGCATTACCCAGAAAATACTCCGCTCACCATACAACCATACAACCATGAGTTTGTGCTCTTAAGAGCGCCTGAAAATAGTCAGAATATTTTTCACTTCATCCACGGCATTCCTGACGGCAGTTCTAACATCACACTTCAAGACCTTCATTTTGAAGGTGGTGGAATTAAAGTACATTATGATGTTTTTCCCTATGACCATCTCAGTTTCATTAACCTCCACTTCTCTAACTTAAGCTCAAGCGGTGAAACGTTGGCGATTGACCTTGACCGAGGAGCGAATGTTGGCATGAAAGATATAGAAGCTGTTGGTGCCGGTATTCGTATCACACATTCCAATGATGTTAACCTTCAACATGTCAGAGTTTACGATTATTCTGCAGGGGACGGTATTGCCATTGATCCTTTAAGCCAACACGTTACGATTACGGATTCCACAGCAACTCAGAATTCAGGAACTGGCTTTAATGTTGGATCCAGAACCAATTTCTTAAAAGGAAATACTGCCTGGGCAAACAGACTAAATGGATTTACATTCGCTCAGGGAGATAGTTACGCAAACCGCCTTCTCAGTGCCCAAAATGGTGGTTACGGAATTCAATTAATGGTGGGAAGTGACAATCTTATTCCCACAAGATTATCACTCCGTCAATCCACAATCGCAGATAATAATCTTACAGGAATTCAAATGACAGGTGTACCTAATCCACATTTAATTCCAAATCTTGCCGAGTTATCGCTTCAGAATACGATTGCAATGACAGCGTTTGATCAGCCTACGTCATTGGCACTCAACATTCCTGCTGATATTTCACCTGATCAACGCTACTTATTTATTGATAAAGGAAGTAATATTTTAAGAAATCGAGAAGGAGATAATTCACCAATCCCTGCAATTAACCTTCATGGAGTCGATTATGAAAATGATCGAATCAATAGAAATGAAGTACCAGGTTTAAATGTAACAACCAACGCACTAGATCCGATGATGTACCAGCTTCCCGGCGAACCACGTTATCATCCCGTATCAGGAAGCCCCGCGATTGACACGGGAACCTTTGCGATGTTTACGAATCAAGCGGGAGATAATACCCGTACTATCTCAGTCGATGGAGAACCACGCTACCTCTTTCTCCCGGGAGATAACCTTGAAGTCCAGAACGCAGGATACGGTGTCATTCAAAATATGGCTCCCAATACCATTCGAATCCTATCATCCAACCAACCACTCTCTTATATGGAAGGAATGGGTGTAGACAATCCATGGATGGGAATTGCACCTGACAGAGGTTTCTATGAATTTCAGCATGACCGCAGTGCTTGTCCAGGCGATTTAAACGATGACGGCATGGTGAACGTACAAGACCTGAGCTTACTTCTCGCAACGTTTGGAATCAATAACGGCGGTGATTGTGACGGAGACGGTGATACCGACATCCATGATATGAGCATTCTCTTCTCTCACTTCGGAGAAAGTTGTTAACTTTAAGTTTCATTGATTTTCTTGGGCGCTCCAGCAATTTTGGAGCGCTCGTTTTATTTTTATAGCTGTGATATCAATGTTAGTCAAAAAATCGGAATGCGAACGGTTTTTTCGGTAATCGGGCTGCTTGGTAGGGAAGCGGAGAACTTGTTCGATCAAATCGAGATTCATATCCAGTAAAAAAGTTCCGTGATAAAGCAGAAAGTTTTTTTTCCGCCGCTGTGCGTTCCCCGAAAATTTCATTGAATCAATTGCGAGATCACTGATTCCCCGGACTTCAATTTTATTTTTGAGCAGCGGTTGAAGCGCTTCCTCGTGTTTATTTAATATGTAGCCGTTCGTTTTAACCAAATTGGTTAATTCTTTTGCCCGATCCATTTCAAGAATCAAAGAATAATTCAAACATCCCGGACCTTGCAAAACAGTCCCGCCGCCGCTTGAACGCCGCAAAATTGGAATCTTTTTTTCTTCTGTAAATGCCATATTTACTTCGGACTCGGCTTTATTCGAATATCCCAGAACCACAAAATATTGGGCGGGTTCCCAAAAGCGAAGAGCCTCACCAGATTTGCCGGCTTCGGCATTTTCAAGCAGCGCTTCGTCACACGCCAGATTTTCTTCCGGGGTCGGGAAAGCAAGATTCAGATATTTCATACAGCGGTATTATACTAAAAAATAAACTTATTTTTTCCTCTATTACGTGCGGTTCGGAGATGCATTTTTCAAAGTTTCCGAAAAGAATTTCTTGTGGCGGAATATGCCACCCTATGTTATGATAATAATCCAACGATGGCTTGCTTAATCGAGGCGATATATTTGCATCCTCCTTTAATTCCCATTTTCATTTTGCCAATAGGTTATTTATGTCAGTAAGTTGCAACGATTTGTATTAAAAACCAGTTTGGAAGCTCATCAAACCTGGGCTTCGGAAAGGACGGACACTACTATGTCAAGTCTTAAGCAGAATGTGATTGTGCGTATCGCAGGAGCAGCCGGTGATGGTATTGCATCCACAGGAGAAATCTTCGGGAAAACGTGTTCGCGTCTCGGCCTTCATGTCATGGCTTATAATTCTTATCAATCTGCAATTCGCGGCGGGTTTGTGTGGCTTCAGTTGAATGTCGGATCGCAAAAGACACTTTCTCACGGCGAAAAAGTTGATTGCTTGGTGCTTCTCAATCCCACGAGCGTTGACATTCATGTTCCGGATGTGAAAGAAGGCGGCGTTGTGCTTTACAATTCTTCTCAAATTATGCGAGACCTCACGCAAATCCGCAAGGACATCACCTTCTATGGTCTCAATTTCAGAGACATCATGAATGACAACAACATGAAGTCTGTGATGGCCAATGTGATGTTGATGGGTGTTACCATTCAGTTGCTCGGGTTGGATACGCGGGTGGCCCTTGATTTTATTGCCAATCGATTCAAGAAAAAAGGCGAACAGGTGATTGCGCTCAACCAAAGAGTTTTTCAAGCGGGCGTGGATTGGGTGAATCAACATGCACAGCCACTGGATGTCGAACTCAAAGGTGACGGGAAGCGGCGGATGTTCATGACGGGGAACGAAGCGTTCGGAATGGGTTTGGTGGCACACGGTCTCAAATTTTATGCGGCTTACCCCATGTCCCCCTCGACCGGAATTCTTCACTACCTTGCGAAGAAAGCAAAGAAGTGCAAAGTTGTGGTAAAACAAACCGAAGATGAAATTGCTGCCGTCAATTTTGTGATCGGAGCGGCGCATGCCGGCGTCCGGGCAGCGACGGCCACTTCAGGCGGTGGTTTTGCGCTGATGGTTGAAGGGATTGGTTTGGCAGGGATGATGGAAGAACCTATTGTGGTGATTAATGTACAAAGAGGGAGTCCTTCGACAGGCATTCCGACAAAGCAGGAACAAGGTGATCTTAATCTACTCCTCGGCGCGGCACAAGGAGATATTCCGAAGATCATTCTCGCTCCGAAAGATACGTCTGACGCATTTTATACCTGCGGCCGGGCACTTAATTTGGCGGAAAAATATCAGACGCCCGTTTTGATTCTCTCGGATCTTTTTCTTTCTGAACATTTCCAAACGGTAGACGAATTTAAATTTGGAACGCCGATTGAGCGCGGAAAAGTACTGACGGAAGTCAACGGTTCGTACAAGCGATTTTTGATTACGGAAGATGGTATTTCACCGCGCTTAATTCCGGGTGCTCCGCGCGGAATGTATGTATCCGCAAGCGACGAACACGACGAATCGGGAATTGTGATCAGCGATGTTCTGGCAGGTCTTCCGTCTTCACGCGACATTCGCAACCGCATTCACGAGAAACGAATGCGGAAACTTGAAGTGGCGCGTGAGAACGATATGCGCCCTCCGACTTTGTCGGGATCTCCCGATGCATCCGTTACTCTCTTGGGCTGGGGCGCTACCTATGATGTGATTGAAGAAGCGTGCCAAATTCTGACGGAAGAAGGTGTCAAGGTCAGTCATGTCCATTTTACGGATCTGTACCCGATGCCCGTAAAGGCTGTTTTGGATGTGTTGAATAATTGTAACGAGATTATTGCGGTAGAGAATAATTATTCCTGTCAGATGAGCAGGCTGATTCTTGCGGAAACAGGTTTTCAGATCAAACGTTTTATCCGGCGTTACGACGGAGAACCATTTACGGGCGAAGATATTGTGGACCGCTTTAAAAAATCGGAATTGACTTATGTGTGAGTTTGTACCATGGAGAACCATTTATGGCGAAGATATTGTGGACCGCTTTAAAAAATCGGAATTGACTTATGTGTGAGTTTGTGCAAGCGATCAAAAATTTTCCAATCATTCAAACTGAAGAAATGGAGCTCAGCCATGTCTATCCCAAAAGATTTTGACAGCGTTCATCCCGACTGGTGCCCCGGTTGCGGTGATTTCGGTCTTTTAACGGGCTTGAAAAAACTGTATCCAGCCATGAATTTGGAACCGCATCAAATTATGATGGTTTCCGGAATCGGTTGTTCATCCAACCTTCCGGGATTTATCAATACCTATGGGATGCACACGCTTCACGGGCGCTCGCTGCCGATTGCTCAGGGTTTTAAACTGGCAAATCACGAAATGACCGTCGTTGCTGTCGGAGGTGACGGAGACGGATATGGAATTGGTCTCGGCCACTTGATTCATGCCATGCGCCGCAACGTGGATATGACTTATATCGTCATGAATAACTCCATTTACGGGCTCACGACAGGCCAAACCTCCCCAACCAGCAGTCTAAATATGAAAACGAAATCAACGCCGTTTGGAAATCCTGAGCTTCCAATTAATCCGATCACGCTCGCTTTGGCAGCCGGCTGCGGTTTTGTCGCACGGGTTTTTACCGGTCAATTGCCGCATCTCATCGAAGTCTGCAGAGCCGCAATGGAACATAAAGGTTTTGCGCTGGTGGATACGTTTAGTCCGTGCGTCACGTTCAATGACATTAACACTGCCCAGTATTACCGGGAAAGATGCAAAAACATCAATGAGAAGGGCCACGATACGAGTGATATTCTTGCGGCATTCAAAGAAGCAATGACGGAAGAATATATCGCAACCGGAATTTTCTATCAGAAGGAACGCCCTCAATACGAAGAATCCGAAAAAGAAACTTTGGCTGAGCCGCTTGTTCAGCACAAACTCGGACTTCTGCCGGATGAGCAACGTGAGCTCATAGCCGAATTTTTGTAATTAAGCTTTTTACCACCCTGTTTTGCGGGTCATCCTCCGACCTTTTTCTTCGAATTATTTTTTCGAAGGATCATGAAAAGCACGTTCTTCTCCCAAGTCAAAAAATTGAGTAAAATTAATTGGAAAACATGATACAATAACCCTTTATAAAATTCGAAAAAAGGTGAGAAGTGGATTCGAAAAAAGATCATCTAAAAGACGAACGCAAGAAAAACGAAGCAGAAGCGGGCGGGAATCGGGATAACGATACCGAGCGATGGCTTGATTCTTTGGAGTTTGTCTTGGGAGCCATATTTAAAAACGGACAATCGGAACGAGCGCCCCTCCTGTTGGATAAACTGATAAAAAAACTTGACGAAATGGGGTTTAAAATCCCTCCTGCCATTATTACGCCGTACGTCAACACAATTCCCGTCGAAGAAGAATTCCCATACCCAGGCGACCGGGAAATCGAGCGGAAAATTAAAAGTTACATCCGCTGGAATGCGATGGCCATGGTCGTGAAAGCCAATCGGATTCACGGGGATCTTGGCGGCCACATTTCCACTTACGCATCCTGTTCAACGCTTTATGAAGTTGGGTTTAATCATTTCTTCCGCGGCGGCGATAGCGGCGGACGACCGGCCGATTTGGTTTATTTTCAAGGGCACGCGTCTCCCGGAAATTACGCCCGCGCCTACCTTGAAGATCGTCTGAGCGTAAAACAATTGCATAATTTCAGGCAGGAACTTGGCGAAGGAGGCGGCCTTTCATCTTACCCGCATCCATATTTAATGCCGGAGTTTTGGCAATTTCCGAGTGTGTCGATGGGTCTTGCGCCCATTACTTCCATTTATCAAGCGCGTTTCAATCGATATTTAAAAGCGCGCGGGATTGTGAATTGGACAGAGGAGCCGAAAGTTTGGTGTTTTGTCGGTGACGGCGAATCGGACGAACCTGAAACGTTGGGTGCGCTTGCCTTGGCTGCGCGCGAAAAGTTGGACAACTTGATTTGGGTTGTTAATTGCAATCTCCAGCGCCTCGACGGGCCGGTTCGCGGAAACGGAAAAATCATTCAAGAATTGGAAGGAATCTTTCGCGGGGCGGGCTGGAATGTCATCAAAGTGATTTGGGGCTCGCATTGGGATTCACTTTTAAAAGCGGATACGAGCGGGCTTCTTGTGAAGCGAATGGAAGAAGCAGTGGACGGGGACTATCAAAAATATTCGGTAGAACCTGGAAGTTACACCAGGAAACATTTCTTCGGAAAATATCCGGAACTTCTGCCGCTTGTGAATCACTTGACGGATCAACAGATTACGAAACTTCTGCGCGGCGGGCATGATCCTCAAAAAGTTTATGCGGCTTATCAATGTGCGATGGAACATAAGGGGCAACCGACCGTGATTTTGGCAAAAACGGTAAAAGGTTATGGACTGGGGGAAGCGGGCGAAGGAAGAAACATTACGCATCAGCAGAAAAAATTGAACGAAAAAGAGCTCCGTGAATTTCGCGCCCGGTTCGGGATTCCCATCAGCGACGAAGAAATTGCGGACACACCGTTTTACAAGCCGCCGAAAGACAGCCCTGAGATCAAATATTTATTTGAAAGAAGAAAAGCGCTGGGCGGATTTGTGCCGAAACGAACAGTCCAAGCGCCGGTCTTGCAAGTTCCGGAGCCAGCGTTTTTTTCGGAATTTTTCAAAGGGTCAGGTAATTTACAGGCATCCACCACCATGGCATTTGTGCGGATTTTGAGCAAAATGCTTCGTCATGAAAAAATCGGTAAAAATATTGTTCCGATCATTCCCGATGAAGCGCGAACTTTCGGAATGGATGCGCTCTTCCGCGAAATCGGAATTTATTCTTCGGTGGGCCAGCTGTATGATCCGGTTGACAGCGAAACACTTCTTTATTATCAAGAAGCAAAGGATGGGCAAATTTTGGAAGAAGGAATCACAGAGACAGGTTCGATGTCATCCTTTGTGGCGGCAGGCACTGCTTACGCAAGCCACGCCGTTAACATGATTCCATTTTTTATTTATTATTCGATGTTTGGTTTTCAAAGAGTTGGCGACCTCATGTGGCTTGCCGGTGATATCCGCGCGAAAGGATTTTTACTCGGCGCGACAGCCGGCCGCACCACTTTGAATGGAGAGGGGCTCCAGCACGAAGACGGCCACAGCCACATTGTGGCAAGCACGATTCCGACGCTCGTGGCATATGACCCCGCATTTGCTTATGAACTTGCCGTCATTATTCAAAATGGTTTAAAGCGCATGTATCAGGACGGTGAAGAAATTTTCTATTATCTTACCGTTTACAATGAGAATTACATCATGCCGCCCATGCCAAAAGGTGCGGAAGAAGGAATTTTAAAAGGCCTTTATAAATTTCAGGAAGGCGCAAAGGGTAAAAAACACAAAGTTCAAATTTTTGGGAGCGGGCCGATTTTGAATCACGCTTTGAAAGCGCAGGAAATTTTGGCGGATCGATATGGTGTTTCTGCTGATGTCTGGAGCGCCACCAGTTATAAATTGCTCCGGAACGATTGCCTTCTCACCGAAAGATGGAACATGCTGCATCCGGCGGAAACGCCTAAAAAATCATATCTTGAAACCTTGATTCAAAATGAAAAGGGTATTTTTGTTGCCGTATCTGATTACATGAAAATTGTTCCCGACCAAATTGCTCCATGGGTTCCGGGTGGACTGACTACTTTGGGAACAGATGGTTTCGGACGGAGCGATACCAGAGAAAATTTGAGACGATTTTTCGAAATTGATGCAGAAATGATTGTGGTGGCGACGCTCTATGCGCTGGCGAAGCGCGGTGAGATTGATAAAAAATTGGTTGAGAAAAGTATTAAAGATTTAGGAATCAATCCCGAAAAGCCATATCCATTTTTAATTCAAGCGTGATATGCATAAAATTCAAATGTCCGCGTTTCATAAATTTCCATATCATCTCCAGAACCGCTCAGGCCACAGAAGAATTGACGCCGGTTTGAGTAGCCTTCGCTCGGATTCGCCTCGAATTTCCCACATGCAGCTTCGCTGCAGTGCCGTACGAACTTCGCGGCATTTCCATCGGAAATTCGGGCTCATACGTTCTTCCGATGAATGGAAATTTATTCATTTGTTGAATCTTATGAATTTTGAGTTTTGTGACTGAGCGGCGTCTCGAGAAAAGATGAACGGACTCCATCTTTTCGAGAGCCGCAGCCATGACTTACTTATGAATATTCTATGGTAGTCATGACAGTACCAACCAACCATGAATAATCATTCATTGTGAAGGTTGGTACAGTGAGCACGGACAATTCTGCTTAGGTCGATCGCCTGGAATTGTACGCGCGGAGCGTAGCGAAATCATAAAAGTCAAAATTTTTCAAAAATAGAGAAACGAATCATGACAAACATTAAAGTTCCATATTTAGCGGAAGGCGTTGAATCCGGGACGGTTGTGAGTATTCTCGTGAAAGTTGGCGATTCGGTCAAAAAAGATCAGACCATTGCCGAACTTGAAACCAAAAAGGCAGTTGCACCGATTCCATCCACCGCAGCCGGAAAAGTCACCAAAATTTTAGTCAACGTGGGCGATGAAGTTGCGATAGGCCAGGCGCTGATAGAAGTTTCGGAAGATAGCGGATTCAGCGGAACGAAAGAGGAACGTGCCGAATCGATTCGTATGGTGCAAAAACCCGCGGTCAAAAGAGTTGAACCAAATGAAGCTCGAGATTGGGTGTCGGAAGAGGAATTTGTAAGCCATATGGAACCTGCCGCATCTCCGTCGGTCCGGAAATTGGCGCGGGAACTTGGAATTGATCTCAGAAAAGTAAAAGGAAGCGAGCGCGGCGGAAGAATTATTTTGGAAGATGTCCGAATGTATGTCAAACGCCTCGAGCAGCGTACAAGAGCGGGAATAAAATCAGGGACAGTCCCCGAAAGGCGGGGACAGTCCCTCCCTGATTTTTCAAAGTGGGGACCGGTCACGAAAAAACCACTCTCGCAGCTTCGCCGTGCTGTGGCCGAGAAAATGTCTGAAGCCTGGACCACGATTCCGCATGTGACTCAACATGACGAAGCCGACATCACGGATTTAATGGAAATCAGAAAAAAATATGCGCCGCTTTACGAAGAACGCAAAGCAAAATTAACAGTCACGTCTTTTCTTTTGAAAGTTATTGTTCAGGCGCTCAGAAAATATCCAAAGGTTAATTCAAGTTTGGATTTGAGCGCAAAAGAACTTGTTTACAAAGAATATTATAATATCGGCGTTGCGGTGGATACGGAGCAGGGGCTCATGGTCCCCGTATTAAAGAATGCCGACAAAAAAAGCACGCTTGAACTTTCGATTGAACTTGCCGAGTTGGCCGAAAAAGCAAGGCAGCGTAAAGTTTCTTTGGATGATTTAAGCGGCGGAACGTTTACCATTTCCAATTTGGGAAGCATCGGCGGCGGACACTTTACACCGATTGTGAATGCGCCTGAAGTGGCGATTCTCGGGGTCGGCCGGAGCGTTTTAAAACCCGTCATCAGAAATAAAAAAATGGATTCGCGGTTGATGCTGCCGCTTTCGCTTTCGTATGACCACCGGGTCATCGACGGCGCCGACGGGGCAAGATTTATCCGGGAAATTGTGGCGTTGCTTGAAAATTTCAATGAATCGGATTTGAAATTAAATGTAGGAGCGCGCGGCCGTGCGCCCGTACAAAAAATGGGGAAAAAATGACTCAACCCTCATTTTCATTAAATAATTATTGGAGAATGAGGGTAGTCCCAGCGCCCCAATTGAGATCAATCAAAATAGCGCTGGGACAAGCAAGAGAAATGGAGAGAATAGATCATGAAGCCAACTGAAGTCGATATCGTTGTCATCGGTTCGGGCCCCGGCGGATATGCGGCCGCATTTTACGCAAAAGATATGGGCCGCGAAGTCATTTTGGTTGAACAAGACGCCAAATTGGGGGGGGTTTGTTTGAACCGCGGGTGCATTCCGTCGAAGGCGCTTTTAAACGCAGTTCACACCATTCGTGAAGCAAAGGAAAGCGGACACCGCGGCATTCAATTTGGCGCGCCGAAAGTGGATCTTAAGAAATTGCGTGCATGGAAAGATTCGGTTCTCGACAAATTGGTGGGCGGCGTTTCAGAACTTGCCAAACGCCGTGGAATTGAAGTCATGACGGGCCGCGGCTATTTTGAAGATTCAAAAACATTGCGCGTTGAAACTTCGAACGGCCAGAAATTTTTCAAATTTAATCACGCCATTATCGCAACAGGTTCAAAGCCATCGCTTCCAACGGCCTTTGATCTTGGAAATCCGCGGATCATGACTTCGACTGAGGCGCTTGAAATTGAAGATATCCCGCAGGATTTATTAATCGTGGGCGGCGGATATATCGGAATGGAACTTGGAACTGTTTACGCGGGACTCGGCAGCCGGATTGTGCTCGTGGAAGCACTTCCCGCTATTTTGACGGGTTCAGACCCTGATCTTTCTCGTCCCGTCATTAAATACGCAGAAGCCGCGTTTAAAGAAATTCGCGTGGGTGTTAAAGTTTCCAAAATGTCCACCAGCGGCAAAAAAATTAAAGTCGCAATGGAAGTAAACGGCGGGAAGAAAGAAGAATTGTACGACAAAGTACTGGTGTCTGTCGGACGAAAACCCAATCACGAAGATTTGGGCCTTAAAAATACAAAAGTTGCGCTCGACGAAAAAGGATTCATTAAAGTAAATTCATCTCAGCAGACGTCTGAACCAAAAATTTATGCAATCGGCGATGCAGCGGGCGGCGTTTTGCTGGCGCATAAAGCATCCAAAGAAGCACGGATTGCCATTGAAGTCATTTGTGGAGAATCAAGCGCATTTGAAAATATCGTGATTCCCGCCGTCGTTTACACCGATCCTGAAATTGCGTGGGCTGGGCTGACGGAAGGGGAAGCGCGCGAAAAAGGAAAACAAATTGAAGTCGTTCGGTTTCCGTGGGGCGCCTCGGGCCGCGCGCTCACGTTTGACCGTCCCGATGGCATGACCAAACTGATCATCGACCCTGAAACGGAGCGCATTCTCGGCGTCGGGATTGTCGGACACGGCGCGGGTGAATTGATTGCTGAAGGCGTTCTCGCAATCGAAATGGGCGCTACGGCACGTGACTTGGCAGAAACCATTCATCCGCACCCAACGCTTTCAGAAACCTTAATGGAAGCTGCCGAAGCATTCTATGGTTCTGCGACTCATATTCTCGCCCGCAAACGCGTTCCTGTCACGTAAGTTTTCCTAACATTTCTATTTACCTTCCGAAACCAGCCAATTAAACCTTTTCACCTTCTCTTCCGTGAACACTCGGACGACAAAGACATGAATGCCGCATTGAGTCGTCCTCGTTCGGTTTCGCTCCGATTTTTCCCTTGCATCGAAAAATCGGGCTCAAACGTCACTTCAGAGAAGTAAAAATGTTATCGAGGGATTTTTTGAGGTCAATGGAAGTGTTTCGCATATTTTGTGGAAGTGTTTTGACGAATCCAATCGCTGTTTTATAAAAATCTTCGCTGTGATACAATTCTCGCAATATCATGCCTATTCAAATGATCTTGTGGATTGTTTTTGGCGTCGTGATTCTTGCCATGCTTGCGATGGACATCGGTATTTTCCAGCGCAGCCGCCGCGAAGTGAAATTTAAAGAAGCGCTGGTTCGCTCCGCCGTCTGGATTGGGCTGGCATTTCTATTTGACGCCGGAATTTATTGTACGCGCGGCCACGACTCTGCGCTCAAATTTTTGACGGGCTATCTTTTAGAAGAGTCGCTCAGCGTTGATAACCTATTTGTATTTCTTCTGATTTTTTCTTATTTCCAAGTTCCTTCACACTACCAGCACAAAGTTCTTTTCTGGGGCATTTTGGGCGCGGTTCTCATGCGCGCACTGTTTATCGCGACTGGCATTACGTTGATTCATCAGTTTTACTGGTTGATGTATGTTTTTGGCGCATTGCTGATTTTAACCGGAATTAAATTGGCATTTGAAAAAGACAAGGAAATTCATCCGGAAAAAAACTTTGTGCTGAAACTTTTTAAACGTTTCATGCCGGTGACCGCGGCTTACGAAAAGGACCGGTTTTTTGTGAAAAAAGAAAAGCGGTATTTCGCGACGCCTCTTTTGGTCGTGCTTTTGGTAATTGAAACGACAGACATTCTGTTTGCTCTTGACTCCATTCCCGCGATTCTTGCGATTACGACCGATCCTTTTATTGTGTACACATCCAATATTTTTGCGATCCTGGGTTTGCGCTCACTTTATTTTGCGCTGGCGGGAATGATGCAGCTTTTTCATCATCTTCATTACGGGCTCGCAATCATTCTTGTGTTCGTCGGCTTTAAAATGCTGATGGCTGAAATTTTTAAGATACCGATTGCCGCAGCGCTTGGCGTGATTGCGCTCGTGCTTGTGTTTTCAATCGTGGCTTCACTCATTTGGCCGAGCCGTTCGGAAACAAACTAAAATGGTTTTTGATTTGTTTCAATTTTGGGTTAAAATGTAAGAAGAAACATAAAGCTCAGAGGGTAAAAGGCCGATCATTTAAGCAGTCATTATTATAAAAATAAGTTAAGAGTTAAAAGTGAAAAGTGAATAAATAATAAAAGAATTTAACTATTCACTCTTCACTTATTTATTCGCCGAGGAGTCAAGAAAATGTCCGTGAGTCAGTTTTCACAAGGGGAAGTCGTCGCGCTTTGGGCTGTTCTTGGAACCGCTATTGCCGGACTTTTGTACGCCGGAATGCTGATGGTTCAGGTGTTGGGCGAAGATCAAGGAACGCCTGAAATGAAGAAAATCGCTGCCGCCATTCGCACAGGTGCTAACGCTTATCTTTACCAACAGTTTAGAACCATTGCTTTTTTGATCCTTCTCTTAACAGCCATTCTTTATTTTACGACCGGTGACAAACATATTGCGATCGGCCGCGCCTGCGCGTTTTTAATGGGGTCTATTTTCTCAGCCACCGTTGGTTTTGCCGGAATGAATTTAGCCGTACGCGGAAACGTTCGTGTGGCAGCCGCCGCGAACCGAAAAAGTTTCAGCGATGCCTTGAAAATTGCTTATCGCACCGGAACGATTACGGGAATGTTAACGGACGGACTTGGCCTTTTGGGCGGCACGCTTATTTTTATGGTTTATGGCGAGAAAGCGTATGAAGTGTTGCTCGGGTTTGGTTTCGGCGGAACCTTGCTCGCGCTTTTTATGCGCGTGGGCGGCGGAATTTTTACGAAAGCCGCAGACGTTGGCGCTGATCTCGTTGGAAAAATTGAGAAAAATATTCCGGAAGATGATCCGCGGAATGCCGCTACGATTGCGGATAATGTTGGCGATAACGTCGGTGACTGCGCCGGAATGGCCGCGGATATTTTTGAGTCTTATGAAGTCACGATTGTTTCCGCGATGATTCTTGGGTTTGCTTCCTACGGACACAAAGGCGTTATTTTTCCGCTTCTCGTTCGCGCAATTGGTGTGATCAGTTCTATTATAGGAACCTATGCGGTTCGT
>OBEQ011632470.1_pt1 | contig 15435 bp, 12 predicted proteins | sample 1670901 | NCBI WGS metagenome assembly OBEQ01 (sample SAMEA104232315, study PRJEB22302) | groundwater metagenome | biome: forest; feature: aquifer; material: groundwater | place: USA | collected 2011-08-07 | depth 5.4 m | reverse complement strand
TGGTCAATTATTCAGTAAATTTTGATTTTGATTGTTATTGTATAAAAAATGGTAACCAAAAATATAATATTAATACTATAAATAAAAATATGTTTAATATGCTTAAATACATATGTGTTTTAAAAATTCACATTCAAAATGAAAACATAACTAATTTGAATATATTATTTAATATTCACAAATTATATCTTATGTTTCATTGGAAAATTCAACAGACAAACATGTTGATAAAAAATATTGATATATTAAAAATTTCATTTATTAATTACGTAAAAAATATGCCAAATGATATATTTAAAATATCAAAAAGTGTTCATACTTTATTTTTGTTTCATTATGGTATTAATTTGATTGATTCTTTTCATTCGTTAAATTCGTTAAATTCGTCAAATTCATCTAATTTTAAATACATTAAATATTTATCATTAAATCAAACAACACTATATGATTTTAATAAATTTAAAAATGTACATATATTACATATTTATGAATTAAATAAATACGAAATAGATGTGAACAAATCAATAAATATAAATGGATTGAAAAATATAAACACATTACATATCAGTAAATATTTCGCACAAAAATATTACAACCATATATTATCAAAATTAAATAAAATTATAAATATACATGATGAATATAATGGAAATTATGATATTTACAATGTTTATAATTTGTGCGATAAATAAAAATTGATAAAATATGTTATATGTTATATGTTATATATTTTACATTATGTATTATACATTGTAAATTTATAAAAGCAAATACGTAATGGATTATTTAAAATTACATTGTAAACATAAAAAAATTAATTATAATCATGATAACAATTATGATGACATACAAATATTGACAAATTACACACAATACATATCCTTTGATTTATTCGCACCATTAACAAAATTAATTTTACCAAATAGTGTAAAAAATATAAATATTGAATTGGAACAAACAAATACATATAAAAATAATATACATTGTTGTTTTCCACAATCAATTGAATATATAAAAAAATTGCATTCATGTTGTTATAAACAAAATTCAAAACCAGTTCCATTGTTAAACACAATTTTTATTTTAAATATATCACACAACATATATTTTAAACATTCTAAATTCAATGTATGGTTGATTGAAAATTTAAATGTTTTGAAAAATTATAATTTAAAACACAATGTCAAATCACAAAAACAATTATATTATGCAACAAAAAAATTACGTGAAATAATTACGCATGATAACAAAAAATATAGATTTATATTGAGAAATGTGCATATATTAAATTTAGCAACTCATCATTATTATTTATATTTTTATTTAAAAAATGTACACACATTAAAAATCATAAAAAGTAATATGGAAGAAAGCTATAATATATTTGATTGTATACGCACAAATTATAAAATTTTATTTTATTTAAATTCAAATTACATTAATGTTGTATTTACAGAAAAAATTAATATTAATAAATTAATTTATGTGTGCAAATTGCATATATTTATAAAACCATATGCAAATATGACAGATATTATAAATACAAATGCATTATATAATATTCGTAATTTACCTATAAAATTACATTTGATACCAACAACGTGGTACAAAATACGTTAAATTGAATTCGTATTTTTATAAAAATTTATACAAATTTAATTTGTGTATCACATAAATGTTTAATGTTTTAAAAAATAAAAATTGATAAAATATTATCATGTATTACATAAAATACATTCATAAATACAAACATAAATACAAATATACACAATGGATAATTTAAAATTACAATATAAACAACAAAAAATTCATTATAAAAATGATAAAAATATACTAATATTCTCAAATTATACAACACACATTGTATGTGATATTAATGTTAAACTAAACAAATTAATTTTATTAAATAGCATAAATGTTTTAAATTTTTTAAATGTTGGATATGATAAATCAGTTTGTGCATTATTATATACATATACATATTGTTGTATACCACAAACAATATGTTGTATTAAAAAATCACATGCATGTTATAAAAATATAAATAAAACAGTGCTATTAAATACAATTTTTATTTATGACATATGTCACGATATGCATTTAAAAAAATACAAAAATAATATGTGGTTAATTGAAAATGTAAATAATATTACACATTTTAACAGTAATATAAAAACATTAGCTAGATCACGCGCATGTTATCCACATATGATGAAAAATTTACACAATGTAAATATCGATATTGATAAAAAATATATTTTTATGTTTAGAAATACATATAAATTAACAACACATGTTGATCACTGTTATATAATTAATTTTAAAAATATTTATATTTTACAATTAAAAATATACTATTATTCAACATATAAAATCAAAACAATAAATAAACAAATATTTGTAAATAATTTAATTTTATGTGGCGATATCTTTAAAAATTATAAAACAATTGAAATAATATTTAGCAATTCAAAATATGTTTGTAAATTAAAAATGGATGTAGAAAATTACAATCATATCCAACCGACAACACTACATAATATTTCATCTGTAATTAATTTGTTTAATGAATGCAATTTATTTACAAAATTATACGTATACAATAAATATTTTAATGTCGCAATATAAACAAAAAATAACAGTTATAATGTTGCAAAAAAAATTGAATTAAAATATACTGCTTTTTATATTTAACAGTATTCATATTTAACATCATTCATATAAACAAAAAATAAATTTATATTGCATATACATGCATATTTAAAAATGCAAAATTTAAAATTGCAATATAAACAAAATAGTGTTCAATTAAACAATAACGATATATGTATATTATCAAATTACACAAAAAATATAACAAATGAATACGGCGAACTTAATCCATTAAAACTAAATAAATTAATTTTACCAAATAGCATATGTATTATCAACATTAAATTATCAAATAAACACGCATATTGTTGTATTCCAAAATCAATAAAATATGAAAAATATATATATAAATATGATAATACATGTAAACAAAGCACGTTGTTAAAAACAATACAATGCAATTCGCAAATGAAATTATCAAATTTAATTTTTATTCATGGGTTATTGCATGACAGTGTAATATACGGAGATGTAAATATTAAATGCAACATTTGGTTAATTGAAAATTTAAAGTATTTTATGATTAAAAATAAAATTAGCAAATGCATGTACAACATATTAAAAAATATACGCATTGTAAATATGTACATGCACATTGCTGATAATAGTTGCATTTTAATGTTTCGCAATGTATTTAATTTAACAATAAAGATGATAATTGACAAATATAATAAAAATTTATATTTTAAAAATATACACACATTATCGATAACAACAATTTATAAATGGCATAAAATATATAATTATACATTTGTAAATTATTCAATTTCATTCAATAATGAAAAATATAAAATTTGTGATAAACAAACATTTATATGCATATTTCACAAACTAAAATATGTAAATAAATTAAAAATAGCACGAATCGAATATTTTAATTATCTGAATTTAAATATTTTATTTAACAAAAAATATTTGTACATTGGACTGTATAATTTAAACGGATTTAATATTTTAATTAAAAATGTTAATATTTTATGTATACTTTTATATTCGTATTGTTACAAACCACAAAATATTAACGATATGTCCAATTGTAAATTTAACAACATATCAAAAAATACAAGAACGTTACATATAATACATTATTCACAAACAAATGTGTTGTCAAAAGAAACGAATTTTAAATGTGTTCAACATTTAACATTGATAAATCCACCATTATACAATTCAGATAAATTTAAAAATGTAAAAAAATTAAACATTTACAACACACAAAATTACAATGATGTAAATGATATGTATAATTGTAAAAATATAAATAATATACAAATGAACAATTTAAAAAACATCGCAACATTGATTGTTGAAAAACATTTGTTAAAAAAATATTGCACACAACAATGTTCAAAATTAAACATCGCAATAAATGATTATACGCAAGATATGTATCAATATTTTGTTAGTTCTAATAATTGGTTATGTGGTTATTATTAGAGTAAATAAACATATAAATTGAAATAAACACATTATGTAATTTTTATAAAAATTGATATAAATTTGTTCTTAATAAAGTTATTAACAACCTCATAAATGGATAAAATAAACCGATTCAACACAGTAAACGAAATAGAAGAAGCATTCGAACTTGAATATGATGTAAAATATTGTTTAATGCATCAAACAATTTTAGATATTTATAATGAAAATTTCAATGATTTAGAGGAATTTGACACATTAAATCAATTGGTTCAATGTATTATTGCAGAATATTACAAATGTATTAAAAATGATCGGAATAAGATGTATGAGTGGCACATGTTAGCAATTGCACAAAGTTCATCAGAATCAATATACAGTTTGGCAATTGAATCTGAAGAAATTGAAAATTATGAAGAAATGATAAAATATTTAAAATTAGGCATACAGATTGGTGATGTTTGTCAATCAATATTAACATTGGCAAAATATTTTTTTGAATGTGAAAAATATGATGAAATGATAAAATGGTATGAATTCGGTATCAAATTAAATAATACATATTCAATGATAAGTCTTGCTGATTATTATTTAGATTATAATTTAAAAACATTTGATGAAGTTAAACCGTTATATGTAATGGCAACAAAATTAAATTCAAATATTGCAATGTTGAGAATTGCATCATATTACAGCTATGAAAAAAATTATGACGAAATGAAACAATGGTATGAAATGGCAATAAAAATTAATTGCATATATTCAATGTATTATTTAGGCACATATTACAAAATAATTGAAATAAATTATGATTTAATGAAAAAATATTATTCAATGATTTTTTATTCATTTGTTAACACCGATGATAAAAATGAAATTATTTGTAGAATAAAAGATGATTATGGACAGATTTGTGAAAACAAATCTTTGATGAATTCGAAGAATTCTGAACAGCAAAATTTAATAATTGAATATTATGAATTATTATTAGACATAAATAGTGAAGTTACATGCGACATAAATTGTGTAAATAATATTTATAATAATGAAACCGTTAGATTCGAACTTGATAATTTAAAAATAGATGACAGAATACAAACGTATATTTTAAGAAGTAATAAAGCAATTATAAATAACATTGTTAACAAATGTTCAATATGTTACGAAAATAAATTGCATATTATGTTTGATAACTGTGTACATGGTGTATGTATTCAATGTTATAAAAAAATAATAATTTGTCCAATGTGTAGAAAAGATATTTAAATAATTTTTATAAAATATTTTATGATTTCACATTGATGTAACATTTTTCACATTTAATGTAAATTTTTTTTAATTTATGTTTATTGTGTTTAATTTTTTGTTTTTTATTTTGTAAATTTGTATTTGCATTTTTTATCGATATAAAAATGCTATTTTTTAAACAAAAAAAATTGAATTTTTATAGACACTGTGTTGCGATAATATTTAAATTAACAACCAACAATTAACAATTAACAATCAACTATTATCAATTAACAATTAACAAATAACCATATAAAAATATGCAAATTGATAATAATGAAAACACAAAAGAACATTTTAATAACTTACAAGAAATCACAACAAAATACGGAATTGTATTTGATGAATTACACAACGATTACGAAGAAACAATATTAAATATATTTAATGAAAATTACGATAACAATATTGTGTTAAATGAACATTTAATATTAAATGCACTTGGTTTATACTATAAACATGTTACTAAAAATTATGATTATATGGAAAAAGCATTTTTGTTGGCAATTGACATTGATGATACATTATATTATGCAATGAATAATCTTGCAAATTATTATTATGATATTAAACAATATGGTAAAATGAAAAAATACTATGGATTGGCAATTGAAAATAATAGTGTAATGGCTATGTGTAATTTTGCTGTATATTATATGTTTGATGAAAAAAATTATGACGAAATGAAAAAATATTTTTTCATGGCATTAACATTTAATTGTCATCATGCAATGTGCAATTTAGGATATTATTATCAATATATTGAAATTGATTATGACAAAATGAAAAAATATTATTTTGATGCAATATATTTTAACAACACGAGTGCAATGTGTTTTTTAGGTAAATATTATTATGACAATGATAATATTGATGAATCAAAAAAATTTTATGTAATGGCAATTTGTTTAGGCGATAAATATGCTTTATATGAATTGTCACAAAAAGTTTCAAAATGTAAATTGTATGATATACTTGTAAACATCATAAACAAAAATGATATTATTTACATTGCAATTAGTAATTTGAAAAATATATATTATGTTAAAGATTATGTGTGTAAAAAAAAATATAAAAAATCGGTTGATAATAAAAATTATATCACATGTATAATGTGTTATAAAAATAATGTACCATGTGTACAATTTGATAATTGCGAACATGGTTCCTGTCATAATTGTTACACACAAAATACGATGTGTATAATTTGCAACAAAGAAATTTAAATAAAATGTTGATAAATCAATCAATCAATCAATCAATCGATTGTATAAATAAATCAATTGAAAACAAATTTATTAAAACAAATGAATGAATGAATGAATGAATTTATTTGTTTATCTATTTATTGAAAGTAAATTTTTTTATTAAATATTTTAACACATAAAATATATATAAATGGAAAATAAAATATATGTAAATGGACCGCATAATTTTTTTAAATTAAAAAATAGTAAAATAAATAAAACGATATATTTATTTTTTGATGTTCATTTGAAATATGAAGAACAAACCAGTTGTGGAATAGCAAACAGTGAAAATATTGATAAATTTTTAAATGATTATTTTAAAAATGCAACACAAAAAACAGATTTTTTACTTGAAATATATGAAAATAAAGAAGAAACTAAAACAATTATACAAAATACAAACAACAATTATATCGAACAAGTGAGAAAATTGTATATACAAAATAAAAACATAAATGCGAATGTAAATGTAAATGCATTTCAAAATGTGCGTTTTCATTTTATAGATATACGTTTTGATAATACTTTAGAATTTATATATAATACAATGGTAAATATCATCGATCATATAAATAAAAATGAATTATTTAATTTTGATTATGTCATTGAACAAATGATTTTAATAAAAAATAAATACATAATTATTTTAGAAATTATTAATAATTTTCAAAATAATAATAATGTTGTATTAAATACAAATGTAAATGTAAATACAAATACAAATGTAAATATAAATGCAAATGAACAAGACAGCAATATTATTTTACAAAAAAATTTATATAAAATAATTTCAAGATATAACGATCCATCTGTTCAAAGAATTATTATGCAATTTTTTGAAATATTTTGTGTAAATAAAATTAAATACACCATACAAACAATTGATGAAAATATAAATAGATATGAAAAATACGATTTGAATAATATCAATAAATATTTTTATGAAATTTCAACATATGGAGAAAATGAAAATAAAATAGTTGATTTGCATAATGATATATTTTATCATGATGTATTGTGTGAAATTAAAAAAGATATGAATATTTTGCAAAGATTTATATATTATGTTGAAATGTCAATAATGGATACATATTTTTTAAGACGTTTTTTAGATAAAACATATATAAATAATGTTATTTCGTATACAGGTGGATTTCATGCATCAACATATTTATGGATACTAGTTAAATATTTTGATTTTGAAATTATTGAATATGATTTTATAAATTTTGATACAGATAAAAATAAATTTGTTGAAATAATTAAAAATTCAAATGATATGTTTGATATTATGAAATATGTATTTCCTTTACATAAAAAACAATGCATATTAATTAAACCATTAACATTCACATAAATACGAATATGAATATGGATGCGAAAACAATTTACATAAATAATTAAATATAAATATAAATATGAACACTGACACATATAGTTTATTGCAAATATATAAAAATTCAACATATTTGCAAAATTTATTGGAAATAGAAGATTCAAATAATACAAATCAAAAAATTGAACAAGAAATTAAAGAAATATTCAAACAAATATACAAACTTTTGAATTTAAATATCACATATGAAAAATACATTACATATCTATTGGATTTAACAGATGATTATAAATACATTAAATACACTGTTGGAAATATTTTTTATTATGTAAAATTATCAGATTATTTTCAATTAAATATTCAAGATGATTTATTCAATTATATTTTAGATGAATATGTTTTGAAAAATAAATTTTATCACAAACTTTATTCGTATCAACCATTAAATTATTACATACTTGATAGATTTTGCAATGATGGTTCTGATATAAAAAATAATATTTATTATCGTAAATGCATTGTAGGTAACACATATGAATATATTTTTAGAATAAATGAACATATATGCAAAGAAATTAAAATATTAAATTCACACCATATTACACAGCATTCATTAAATAAATGTGTAAATGTAACACAATTAAATATTTGTGATAATTCTGAAATTATAAATATCAATTGTTTGCAATTGCTCGTTAACTTAAATATGTCTAATATATCTAATGTGTATGGCAAATGTAGTGTTAATCAAAACGGTATTTCATCACTTTTATTTATTAAAAAATTAAATGTAGTTAACATTGCAAAAATTATTGATGTTAATCATTGCAATTACTTGAAGACTTGGATATATCGGATAAATGTTGTGGTATTGGACAAAATGGAATTTCACAACTTTTATTTATTAAAAAATTAAATGTAAGTAATAATGATAAAATTATTGATGTTAATCATTTGCAATTACTTGAAGATTTAAATATATCATGCATAAATTGCTGTGTAAATTGTTGCGTTGTTCAAAATGGCATTTCATCGCTTATACACATTAAAAAATTAAATGCAGGAAACAACAATAAAATTATAAATGTTAATCATTTACAATTACTTGAAGATTTAGATATATCGGGTAAATATTGTGGTGTTGAACAAAATGGTATTTCACAACTTTTATTTATTAAAAAATTAGATGTGGAATGGAATAATAAAATTACAAATGTTAATCATTTACAGTTACTTGAAGACTTAAACATATCACAAAATTCTGATTACCATTTTGATGGTAGTTGTGGTGTCAATCAAAATGGTATAATCTCTTTAAAATTTGTAAAAAAATTAAATGCGACATACAATGACAAAATTACTGATATTAATCATTTACAATTACTTAAAGACCTAAATATACATGGTGCAAATTGTGGTATTGATCAACACGGTATTTCACAACTTTTATCCGTTAAAAAATTAAATGCAGAAAGTAACAACAAAATTAATAATGTTAATCATTTACAATTACTTGAAAATTTAAATATATCAGGAAATTGTTGTGTTAAACAAAATGGAATTTCTTCACTTTTATTTGTTAAAATTTTAAATATACGATGTAATAATAAAATTGTAAATGTTAAACATTTGAAATTTCTTGAACGATTATGTATTTCGGATGATTGTAAAATTAAACGAAATGAACTTTTATTGCTCAAAAATATTGTAGATTGTTACTGAACAAATAAACAAATTAACAAATAAACAAATTAACAAATAAATGAATGAATAAATGGATAAATAAATAGATAGATAAACAAATAAATGATGAATGAAAAAGTAAAAATAAAAATTGAAAATATAAATAACATAATAATATTGTATATATTAACATCAAAAATCATGAATATTGATAAAATTGAAATTTTAGTAAAACCGTTAGATAAAACAATAAATACACAAATATGTGATATTGTAAAATATTGTTTAAATTCAATTAAGTGTAACAATAAATGTGATGATTTTAATGCAATTTATGATGTTGACAATAAACATATTGAATGTAATGAATATAATGAATACAATTTTTTAAAAGAAAAATATAATGATGTTATTATATTTGAAATTTATTTACAAAAAATTATAAATTTAGATAAAGAACAATTAAAAGAACTAATCAATAAATATGTTGATGATTTTTTAATTGATAAATTACATGTATATTCAATTGAAATAATAGTTATTGTAATTTGTGATGATTATGTTAACAATAATAAAATTGTAAATAATTTTATTAAAACATTGTTTAGTGCAACACAACAATATATTTTATATCAAAATATACAAATTAATGTTAATTTTTGCAAAATTTATATTGATAAAATAAATCAATATTTATATTTATTAAATAATTTAACAAATAATTTAACAAATAATTTAATAAATGGTTTGATTGACATAAATTATGATATTATTGATATTATTTTAATTGAAGAACTTGGCAAACAAAAATTTAAAAAAATATGTTCAAACGAAAAAAAAATAGAAAACATATTAAATATTATAAATGACACAAATATTATAAATGAATGGTTAGATGTTACTGGTTTGAATAATTTTATAAATATTTTAAAAATAAATGTTGTTGAACAAAAAAGTAAATTTATTAAAAATCATGTTCAAATTGAATTGTTTAATACAATTAATAATATTAAATTAAACATAGAAAATTTACAGATGCATAGCAATGATAAAGATAGTTTTTATTTTATTTTTTCAATTATTGAATTTTTGCAAAATATAAATGAAATGTGTAATTTTAATAAAATTAATGATAATGTTATTAACAAAAATATTAATAATAAAAATATTGTTGGCAACAATGATGTTGGCAACAGTAACGTTGACAATAAAATTATTCAACATCTACATTGTATTATAAATGATATATTAACAAATATTAAATTATTTAATTTTTCTTGCATATATGACAATGCTGATATGGATTATTATCTTAAATATATTACGATATTCATAAATACATTTTTACCTATATATATATGTATATTTACATCTACATCTACATCAGAAACATTAAAAATAATTAAAAATAAAAAAAATGAACTAATTAAACAAAAATTAATGTTATCATTTGATGAAAATTTATTTATTGATTTATTAGAAAATAAAACAATCGATTTTGATTTTTTCAAACAATGTATAAATTATTGTTTGGATAGCGACATTAATAATATTATTAAATTATTAAATTTTTCAATAAAATATTCATATGACAGTTTTAACATAATAATAAACGAATTTATTATTAATAATTTTGATAAATGTACACATGATATTAATGATAAATGTATGTGTGAAATAATTGAACTTGTTATGAAACATGGAAATAAAATAAATCACATACAAAGTAATGATGAATATATAAATTCACAAAACAATTATAGTTATGTTGATACTATAATGCTGTCAAATTTAATTTACAAAATTATTTATTTACATTATTCTGATGACATTTATAATCACATTAATAATGTAATAATGTCATCATTTATATTTAACCAATATTTATCAGTTATAAATCAAAAATATTCAGATTTTTACAGATATGGACAAATTAAAGTAATGCTTTACATGAATAATTTATATTATAATTACAATTCAATTGTTCAAAAATTAATACAAGACTATTCAGTTAATAATTATCAGTCAAACAACAATGATTTTGAAACTGAATATATTTATGTAACAAAGTTAATAAGTATTATTTTTGAACATGTTATATCTTATTATTTTGAATGCCAAAAAAATAATAAATTTAATTCGAATGTTAATGGTTACAAACATTTAACTATTGATTCTACAAAAAAAATGAGCAATTCATATTATTTTAATACAAATAATTCAAATAATTCACAACAAGGTATACGAAATTTACAAAACATACAAAGTGTTCAAAATATTCAAAATCAACATATTTTAAACAAATTTATTAATATTGATACGGATAGTAGTGAAGATGAAGACGATGAAGAAGATGAAGATGAAGATGAAGAAGACGAAGATGAAGAAGAAGATGAAACAAATAGTGATAATGCTGAAAATGAAAATGATAATGATGAAACTGAAAATGAAGAAGAAAATGAAACAAATAGTGACAATGGTGAAAATGATAATGATGAAACTAATGATGAAGAAGAAGATGAAACAAATAGTGACAATAATGAAAATGATGAAAATGATAATGATAAAACTGAAAATGATGAAACTAAAAATGACGAAACTGAAAATGATAATAATGATAATGATGAAATTTGCAATAATATCACCATCGTAAAAAATGACAACAATACCAATAACAACAATAATAAAACACATAATTTTGAAAATACAAGTATCAATACAGATATTATTCACATCAAAGAAGCTAATAAAGATGCTACCAACAATAATAACTATGCAAAATTATCAGATGAATCACAAATTGAACAAATACACATTCATATGAAAAAAATTTTACATAAAAGACATTTGAATAAAAAAATTTATAAAATTATGGCAAAAACATATTATGAAAATAATAATAACAATGTTGATGATGCTATAAAAGAATTTCAAAATGATGTTGAAATAAAACAATTCGGTAAAAAATATAATGTACTGTATGAACAATACAAAAATACAAAATAATATAATTTGTGATACAAAATTTGATAACATAATTTACATATAATTTTTATACATTTATCCACAAAAAAATAAATAAATTATAAATATATAATGGACGAAATAAAAAATTTAATTACAGCAATTAAAACAAACACATGTAGCACACAACATTGTATATCTGAGAAAACAAAACTTAACGAAGCATTAAGAGAATACAATAAAAAAAATAACAGAGAACATCAAGATGAAGCAAATTTAAATAATTCAAATATTGTATATGATTCAAATTATTATGTTGATACGAATTATAATCTGTGTCATTTTGGCGAATATATTGAAACAAAAAGAAGAATTTAAAAAATATATTTTAAACAAATAAAACATAAATAAATTATGGAAGAAATTGAAAATTTAATCACACTTATTAAAACAAACAAATGTGATACACCACAATGTATAACAGAAAAAACAAAACTTAACGAAGCATTAGAAAAATATAATTTAATGTTAGTTGAACACAACAAAAAATATGAAGAAATCGATCCAATATTGGATAATTGGAAACATATCATTGAAACACGTGTTTATGTTGATAAAGATTGTAATTTACGTTATTCTTGTGAAAACTTAACGGTCAGAAAAAGATTTTAATTTTTTTTTAATATATTTTAAACAGATAAAACATAAATATATTATGGAAAACATAAAAATGATAAAAATGCAAGAAATAAAAAATTTAATTGAATACATTAAAACAAATATGCCTAATACACAAGAACACATAAACAACAGAACAAAACTTAATGAAGCATTAACAGAATACAATTTAGTAATCAAAAAAGATAGCGAAGATTTTGCAAAAATTTTTGGCAATACTTACATGACTTATGATAGTTATTATATCGATATGTATTATAATTTACATTGTGCAAGTGAATACAATTTTTATTATGACAAACCTATTTCAAACGATAAATTTGGTACATATTATATCAAAAAATTTATTGTTCCAAGAAATGGCAAATCAGTTGATAATATTTGTGTTAAAATTAAATACAGAGATAACATTAAAAATATTTATGAAATTGGCAATGCAATTAAAACTATTAAATTATTTATTGGTGCAACATGTGTTAATGAATTTAATGATGCCAATAAATATAAATATTCATGGACTGATCAGATTTGTGAAAACAAATCTTTGAAGAATTCTTTGAATTCTGATAAAAACGAAATTATTATATTGTTACCAATAACTTATTCAAATGGTTTAATTGTATTTGACGAATGTAAATATTTTGAAATTAAAATAGAAGTCGAACAATATGATTTTTATTTTGTAGAATCAACTAAATGTTTAATGAATTTTAATATTTAAATTATTGCATAAAATTTTTATTTAAATCTGTATTTATTTTTATTTTTTTAATTGTTAAAAGTGACGAAATACCATTTTTATCAATAACACAGCGACTACCTGAAATATTTAATTCTTTTAATTGTTGTAAATGATTTACATCAGTAATTTTACAATTATTACTTGCATTTAATTTTTTAATTGTGTTAAGACATGAAATACCTTTTTGATTAACACCACAAAAATTTGAAATATCCAATTCTTCTAACTTTTTAAAATGATTTACATTTGTAATTTTGCGATTATTATCTGTATATAATTTTTTGATAGATAAGAGTGACGAAATGCCATTTTGATCAACTGCACACAAATAACCAGATATTTTTAAAATTTCCAATTGTTGTAAATGGTTAACATTGGTAACATTGCTATTGTTTCGCACATTTAATATTTTAATTGTTGTTAATTTTGAGATACCATTCTGTTCAACACCTGTATTATCATAAACGTTATCTGATGACATATTTAATTCTTCTAATTGTTGTAAATGATTAACATCTGTAATTTTGTTATTACTATCAACATTTAATATTTTTAATGAATAAATATTTGAAATACCATTTTGATCAATACCACATGTGTCACGTGCACTTAATTTTTTTAATTGTTGTAAATGGTTAACATTTGTAATTTTATCATTTTTATTTGCATGTAATATTTTAACTGTTACAAGTTGTGAAATTCCATTTTGATTTACTTGACAATTACCAGAAATATCCAATTCTTCTAACTGTTGCAAATGATTAACATTTGTAATATTCAAATTGCCATCTACATATAATGTTTTAATGTTTAAAATATTTGAAATACCATGTTGATCAATACCACAATTATCGCATGCATGTAGTTCAACCAACTGTTGTAAATGATTTACATCTGTAATTTTATAATTATTATTTGCATTTAAAATTTTAATATATTTTAATTGTGAAATACCATTCTGATCAACACCACAATATTTTTCGGAAATGTCTAATTCTTCTAACTGTTGCAAATGATTTACATTTGTTATATAATGTATATTTCTTACATTTAATATTTTAATTGATGACAGATTTGAAATACCATCGTGTTGAATATAGCAAAACCAACCAGACATGTTTAAATTATGTAATTGTTGTAAATTATTGATATTATAAATATTTCCATTATTTTTGATATTTAAATTAACAATATGTAGACATTTATTCAATAAATTATCTTCAATATTTGATGAAAATAATGTGTTTATTTCTTTGTGTATATTTTTGTTTATTTTAAAAATATATGCAAATGAATTATTGGTAACATCATTTTCTTTACTAAATTTATTTAAAATACAATGATTGATTGATTTACATCTTACAAGTTTGTTATAAAATTTATTTTGCTTTAAAATATGGTCATCAATGACAAAATCAAAAAAT
>OBEQ011673990.1_pt1 | contig 15436 bp, 15 predicted proteins | sample 1670901 | NCBI WGS metagenome assembly OBEQ01 (sample SAMEA104232315, study PRJEB22302) | groundwater metagenome | biome: forest; feature: aquifer; material: groundwater | place: USA | collected 2011-08-07 | depth 5.4 m | reverse complement strand
TCCAAGGCCAGACGCACTATTCGGTCGGTATCTGTCCTACCTCATTAGCAATCCCGAGTTTCAGCTTCACATCGACCGCCTTCAGCACGGCGGAACACGTCAGGCACTAACGTTCGGACAAATTGCGGAGTTCGGCATTCCGCTCCCGCCCCTTCCCGAACAACGCCGCATCGCGGCCATCTTGGACAAAGCGGACGGGTTGCGGGCGAAGCGACGGGTGATTGCAGACCGACTAGGCGGAATGCCTGACGCACTATTTTCTGAGTTGGAACGGAGCCCAGATTTCGCAGGATGGACGAAAGTCTCATTGCGGGATGCGTTCTGGTTTCAAGAGGGACCGGGCGTGCGAAGTTCGCAGTTTCGTCCAGAAGGCGTGAAGCTACTGAACGTTGGCAACATTGAGAAGAACGGGACGTTGAACCTCAGCAAGACAAAACGCTCTATCTCTGAGGAAGAGTTCAAGACCAAATATCGGCATTTTGCCGTTGATGAAGGCGATTTCGTGATTGCCTCATCGGGCATTTCGTTTGATGAGGACGGCTTCTTGAGGACGCGGGGAGCGTTCGTTCAAGCACATCACCTCCCTCTGTGCATGAACACAAGCACCATTAGGTTCAAGGCGGTCAAGGACAAGTCGAATCTCAGGTTCCTTTCTGGATGGCTGAACAGTCTCTCATTCAGGTCTCAGATAACCAGATTGGTTACCGGCAGCGCACAGCAGAACTTCGGTCCAAGCCATCTTGAGACGATACGGATAGCCCTACCACCGCTGCGTGTTCAGGAATCCTTAGCCAACAAGTTTGCAACTATAGACCGTCTGAGAGAGTCGCATGACTCGTCACTGGCGACAATCGGTGAGTTGTTCTCGACTCTCCAACACCAAGCCTTCAGCGGAGCACTCTGACGGTGAGCAACTTCGCCTTCTTGCAGCCGGAGTGGGCAACACTGCACGAATCGGCGCGGAAGGCTGAACGGCTGGTCTATGCCGACCCACGGGCATCGTGCTTCTACGCCCGTCGCGCCTTGGAACTCGCTGTGTCATGGCTCTACAAACACGACAGCGGGCTGCGCTTGCCGTATCAGGACCACCTGAGTGCCCTAATTCACGAACCGACGTTCCGGCAGACCGTCGGCGATGCCGTCTTCAACAAGACGCGGGTCATCAAAGACCTTGGCAATCTCGCCGTCCACAGCCAGCGTCCGGTGCGCCAGTTCGATGCGCTGACGGCCACCAAGGAACTGTTCCACCTGTGTTACTGGCTGGCGCACACCTACTCGACCGGCGCGAAGCCCGCTGCTGGTCTGACATTCGATCCTGCCAGCGTGCCGAAGCCCGCAGCGGCTCCGACACCCGCACCCGTCCCCGCGCAAACCGTTGACCAGCTACAGCGACTGGAACGGGAACTCCGCGAACGCGACGAGAAGCTATCGGCGCTGCTGGCTGACCGGACGACGCTGGATGCGGAACTGGTGCGGCTCCGTGAGGAAGTGGCGGCGGCGAAGAAGGCCAACACCGCCACGCCAGACGCGCACGACTATTCCGAAGCCGAGACCCGCGATTTCTTCATCGACCTGTTGCTGAAGGAAGCGGGCTGGGCGCTCGACAAGCCGCAGGACCGGGAGTACGAAGTCGCGGGGATGCCGAACGCCGAAGGCAAGGGCTTCGTAGACTACGTGCTGTGGGGCGACGACGGGAAGCCGCTGGGTCTGGTGGAAGCGAAGCGCACCAAGCGGGATGCCCGCGTTGGGCAGCACCAAGCAAAGCTGTATGCCGACTGTTTAGAGAAGCAGTTCGGGCAGCGTCCCGTCATCTTCTACTCCAACGGGTACGACCATTGGCTGTGGGACGACACGAACTACCCGCCCCGTCCGGTGCAAGGGTTCTACAAGAAAGCCGAACTCCAACTGCTGGTGCAGCGGCGAACGTCCCGCAAGGCATTGGCGGGTGCGCCCGTCAACGACGCCATCGTGGAACGCTTCTACCAAACCCGCGCCATCCGTCGCATGGCGGAAACGTTTGAACGGGAGAAACAACGCAAGGTGCTGGTCGTCATGGCGACGGGAGCCGGGAAAACGCGCACCGTCATTGCCCTGTGCGACTTGCTGATGCGGTGCAACTGGGTCAAGCGGGTGCTGTTTCTGGCCGACCGTGTCGCCCTTGTCAACCAAGCCGTCAACGCCTTCAAGAAGCACCTGCCGGATTCGTCGCCGGTCAATCTGGTGACGGAGAAGGACGAAGAGGGCCGGGTGTTCGTCTCCACGTACCCGACGATGATGGGCCTGATTGACGACGCCACAGACGGGCAGCGTCGGTTCGGGGTTGGGCATTTCGATGTGGTCATCATCGATGAAGCCCACCGGTCGGTGTATCAGAAGTACGGGGCCATCTTCGACTACTTCGATTCGCTGCTGGTCGGACTGACGGCTACGCCGAAGGATGAAATCGACCGGAACACCTACCGGCTGTTCGACTTGGAACGTGGGGTTCCCACGGACGCGTACGCGTTGGACGACGCGGTGAACGACGGCTTTCTGGTCCCGGCCAAAGCAGTGGCGGTAACCCTCCGGTTTCCGCGAGAGGGCATCAAGTACGCCGACCTCTCCGACGAGGAACAGGAACAGTGGGACGCTCTGGAATGGGACGACGAGGGGCACGCGCCTGACCATGTGGAAGCCGCCGCCGTCAATCGCTGGCTGTTCAATGAAGACACGGTGGACAAGGTGCTGGAACACGTGATGACACGGGGTCAGACGGTGGCAGGTGGGGACCGACTCGGCAAGACCATCGTGTTCGCGAAGAACACGGACCATGCCCTGTTCATCGCTGACCGGTTCAACAAGAACTACCCGCACTACAAGGGTGAGTTCGCCCGTGTCATCACGTTCAAGACGGAATACGCCCAGAGCCTCATTGACAGCTTCTCCAACGCCACGAAGCCGCCGCACATCGCCATTTCTGTGGACATGCTGGACACGGGCATCGACATTCCCGAAGTCGTCAATCTGGTGTTCTTCAAGCTGGTGCGGTCCAAGACGAAGTTCTGGCAGATGGTCGGACGGGGCACCCGGCTCTGTCCCGACCTCTTCGGTCCCGGCAAAGACAAGGCGTTCTTCTACCTGTTCGACTACTGCCAGAATCTTGAGTTCTTCAATCAGAAGATGCCGACGACGGACGGTGCGCTGGGCGAATCGCTCGGCGCACGCCTTTTCAAGACACGCGTCGGACTCCTTGTGGCGTTGGACCAGCGGCTTGCCGAAGTCGGCATCGGTCCCTTTGCGACGGCTGGCACGGTGGTGAGAGAAGTCAGTCCCGCTTACGGAGAGACGGAGTACGGCGTTCGTGACGAGACAGCGACGTTGCTGCGGTCACAGGTCGCCGCGATGAACCTTGACAACTTCGTCGTCCGTCCGAAGCGTCGGTTCGTGGAGCGATACGCGCAGGAAGAACCGTGGAAGACGCTGGGTGAGGAACAGGTCGGAGAGTTGGTGCATAAAGTCGCATCGCTGCCGACAGAACTCACAGACGACGACGAAGAAGCCAAGCGGTTCGACCTGCTGATGCTGAACCTGCAACTGGCCGTGCTGCACGTCAAGCCGGGGTTTGAGCGTCTGAAGGAGCAGGTCCGCTCCATCGTCGGGATGCTGGAAGACAAGAGCAGTATTCCGATGGTGCGCGAGCACATGCCGCTGATTGACGCCGTGGCCGGTGAGGAATGGTGGCAGGACGTGACCGTGCCGATGCTGGAAACAGCACGGAAGCGACTTCGGCTGCTCATCAAACTGATTGAGAAGGTCCATCGGAAGCCGGTCTACACCGACTTTGAGGATCAGATGGGAGCCGAGACCGCCGTCCCGCTGCCCGAGTTCACCAGCGTGACGGACCGCACCAAATTCTTGGCGAAGGCGCGGCAGTTCCTCAAGGCGAACGAGAGCCACATCACCATTGCCCGACTGCGGCTCAACCTGCCGTTGACGGCATCGGACCTGTTGGAACTGGAACGCATGATGGTGGACGCCGGGGTCGGGACAGCCGACGACATCGCACGGGAGAAGACCAAGAGCCAAGGGTTGGGCGTGTTCATCCGGTCGCTGGTCGGCTTGGACCGGGAAGCGGCGAAGCAGGCGTTCAGCCAGTTCTTGTCAGGCCGGACGACGACGGCGAACCAAGTCGAGTTCGTGAACCTGATTGTGGACTACCTGACGGAGAACGGGGTGATGGACCCGAAGCGCCTGTACGAGTCCCCGTTCACGGACGTGAACCCAAGGGGACCAGAGGGCGTGTTCTCGTCCGTGCAAGTGGACCAACTCGTTGCGGTCTTGACGGAGATTCGGGAACGAGCGGCAGCGTGAGTTGGCAGGTAACGAGGCTAATCAGCGAGGTCGTATGGAAGAGCCGCTAACCACTGAACGCATTCGAGAAATGTTTCGAGACTTCGGCTTGGAACATGAGGATGAACGACGGCGGTTCCTGTCGCAGAGCACGACTGCGTCAGTCGGCATCGAAGAAGAACGGCAGGCCGTGTTCGTGTGGGCGGAGTCAACTAGCGGAACGTTAGGAGAAGACAATGCCAAGCTGGCACAGCATTCTTGAAGAGATCCGGCAGCGAGGCGGCATTCACGACGTTATTCGCCGCGAGTATTTGGCGAAGCTGCATTCGCTCACTGGGCGCAATGTCATCGTCTACTACTCTGGTTGGCTTCAGAAATCGGGACTGCCCGGAGCGCACGTAAACGACGCTGACAAGAACGGGTTCATGACGGCTGTCCACAAGCTGGATAGGTCGAAAGGTCTTGACCTCTTACTGCACACTCCCGGCGGCGAGACCGCCGCGACCGAGTCCATCGTGGATTACCTGCATTCGATGTTCGGAACGAACATCCGCGCCATCGTTCCTCAGATTGCGTTGTCAGCCGGAACGATGATCGCATGCGCTGCAAAGGAAGTTCTGATGGGTACACATTCGAGCCTCGGGCCCATCGATCCGCAGTTTGGCAATATTCCCGCCCACGGCATCATCGAAGAATTCAAGCGAGCACATGCCGAGATTAGAGTGGACCAGTCGAAGATCGCTGTCTGGCAACCGATCATTGCGAAGTACGCGCCGACGCTCATCGGTGAGTGCGAAAAAGCAATCAAGTGGTCCAATCAGATGACGCGGGAATGGCTGCTGCGCGGAATGTTGAGCGGAGATGCCGAACGAGAATCGAAGGCGGATGCGATACTCGCTGAGCTGTCCGATCACGCTCTAACGCTGTCCCACGCAAGACATCTGTCCGCTGCCAAGTGCAAGGGCCTCGGCTTGAATGTGGTGATGCTTGAAGACGATCAACAGCTTCAGGAAGCGGTGCTGTCGGTTCACCACGCCTTGATTCATACGCTCTCGGCGACAGGTGCTTACAAGATCATTGAGAATCACAATGGTGTGGCATTCATTCTGATGGCACAGACCGTGGTGTTGCAGGCGGCTGGCAATCAAGGGTCGATGGCAGAGTCGATTCCTTCGTAGCCAGTTGAATGCTGCTGAGACTTCCCCAGCAAGGAGGAAGGCGGTGCTGCACGCCAGCGTCCTCAGCAGGGCCTCCAGCGTTCGCGGTGGCCCGCCCGGTCAGCAGTCATGTGTCCTCGCGTCTGGTTCTCCGAAGCGCCAAGCTAGCGCCCCTTGAGGAGTCTGCGCTTGAACATCGAGCAGACCTTCATCGGCGAGTCCGCTTCAAGGCCCCGGCTTCCAAATTTCCGTTTCACGTCTGCCGGAAGCGTTCGGAGGCCGGACCACGCGTACAGCAACCAGTCAAAGTGCTCGGCCTTGTTTCCCAATGCCTGAATGAGATTCGAGTTCCGCGATGGCTCGACAGCTTCCTCGACAAACTGAACAGGGCTAAACACGAAGCCGAGCCGCACGAGTGTTCGTTCGAAACTCGGCTGCTTTTCCGCTCTAACACAGAACACCCGCTGTCCTTCGATCTGCTTCATCAATAGCGCAGAGTCTGCGTCGGGTGATTGCGCGGTTAGACCGAATTCACTTAGGCGCCGGATGATTCCCGGCGCATCCTGCAAGTCTTTCAGTACTTCGAGTTCAATCTGACACCGATCGCTGTAAGGAGTGAGAATTGCTAGCACCGCGTCTTGAACCCAAGAGGCAGACTCTCCGAGTACAACCAGAACCTCAGTACATCCCCCGGTGAGAAGTTGTCCAACTGCTTGCTTGACTAGTTCGATATTCAAGCCGCGACGAGGGTCAGTACGACCTCTGACGATGACTATGTCACCGCGATCGATCGCGCCGCCGAAGTCGCGCCGAACAGGATCTTCGATCACGTCGAAGAACCCCGCTATGAGGGCCTTTTTCACGTGCGGCGCCTCTTTCAGTTGCTAGCAAGGGCGTCGAGCACGTCACCCAAACGAAAGCGAAGTTCCCGAAGTTCAGACTCCGCAACGTGACCAACGATGGCGAGTGCGATCCGCCGGAGTTGGGCCGGTTCGTTTCCGACTCTCACCGGGCGGCGTGAGACTCGCGTGCCTACACTCGTTCCCTGTTGTCGCAGTTCTGAGAGCTTTGATGGTGGGACTCCTAGACTTGAGAGTGTCTTGCGGAGTTCGGCAAAGAGAGCCGTCTTTCGAAAATCAAGCCACGATTTCTCTATGCCAAGCCGACGCGTTTCCTCGAAGAACGGTATCCACCAGATTCTCTCCGTGAAAAGGCGATTGAGCTTCGTCTTCGTCTCACCGGCCGGTAACGTCGCGACAAATTCCTCGGCGATGTTTCGGTGGCGAGCGGCGGGACAAGGCGGCACTTGCACCCACGGCGATGGAGGCGCTTCCTCGCGGAGTCCTACAACACGAAATTCGGCAGTGCCTTCGTTCACGAACAGCCGGTATGGACTGCTCGGGCTCACGTAGGTCTTCCAAAGAGCATCATCAAGATGCTCAGCGCCGACGCGGTCAGCGACGGCTTGGTTAGCTACCGTGACGTGCTCAGCTATGCTCACCTCAAGTGTTTGATCGGGCCCTGACTTGACGGGCGACAACGTGTACACGAAGTCCAACCCCTGACGTGACGACTCATAGACCTGTGAAACGTGCGTCCTCAAGAACTCCCTGAGGTTTCGCGCTTCGTAGTCGAAAGGCTTGAACTCGGGACAACGGGCCTTCAGCAGGACGCTGAGGTTCGAGCCCAGCAAAGACTTGTTCGGAGAATCCTGAAGGATCGAAACGATCTGTCCGATGACGTGAGAGATTTCGGGCGGCATTTGGCGACTCTCGCTTTCCAATTTGGCTAGGCCGGGGGCCAGCCGAAGTAAATAAACTACTTCGGGCCCCCTCACCTACAAGCCTTTGGTATTAGCCGCGAGAGCGCCAGAGGTGGCTTGGGGAAACCCCAAACCCATCTACCAACAGCGACTAGGTGTTGGCTCCTGTGGCACCGATCCGGTTTTGTCCGATTACCGGGTACTGGCTGGCGGTGGAATGATTCCACGGGCCGGACTAACCGGCCAGCCATCGCAATCAGACTAGGCTATCGACACGGGGATGTCAATGCGACAGAGCTAAGGAAACTCTCCATAATCCCGTAACCTCATGAGGCAACAAGACTTGGGACTTCAGGGTTGCCCGTTCTGCCCCTTCCCTCCCTTCCGGCTCCGCGCCGTCGAGCGTGGACGACAAGAGCGACCGCTTGACACTTGAATCCAGAATCATTGGAACGGCTTCTCGCTGCGAGCTGTGCCAACCGTCAACGGGCTGGCTCGGGTCGAGTTCCCCGAAGGAGAAGATCCGTCAGTCAGGATTGTGGCTGGTGAACGAACTCTACAAGGAGCCGTTGACGCAAGTTGACCTTCAGCGTCTTGGAATGCTACTGACGTAATCGCGATGGACACTCGAACAGCGGTCATCGAAGCCCTTGAGCGTGCGCCGTCACTTGTCCTGCCTCTCGTCCGAGAAGTGCCAGCGACCATACTGAAACGGCGACCCACGCCAAAAAAGTGGTCCGCCCACGAACACGCCTGTCATCTCGCGGCGGTTCACCGTTTGTTTTTCGAGCGGCTGGACCAGATGCTCGCATTCCCGTCGCCGGTCATCACGCCTTACGACCCGGGTCAGCATGACCCTGATGACCTGTTGCTCGGCATGGACTTGGAACACTCGCTCGACCAATACGTCGAGGACCGTCGTCGGCTGGTCGCACGACTTCGACAACTCGGTCCCGCAGATTGGAACCGAACAGCGGAACACGGCGAATACAGCCACTACTCCGTGTTCATCATGTTTCGCCATCTGGCGCTGCACGACTTCTTCCATGCGTATCGCATCGAAGAACTACTTCTGAAGAAGGAATGGTCGCTGCCGCCGTCAAGAGATGAGTCGTTGGCGTGAAGCCAATCACCAGCCGCAACGACGCTTTCGGCCTAGAGATGTGGGCCTGCTACAAGGGTGACCAACCAGCCCGAAGCCGCCGCGTGGGGCAGTTGCCAGCGTCCTCAGCACGGCGTCTGGCTGGCCCGTAGCGCAACTCCTCTGTCGGCCAGCGCCTCTTGGTCGTCCCCGCTTCTGGCGCGTGCTACGCTCAGCACGGCGGCTAGGCTTGATCACCGAACGACCGGTTTCCGCACCGGTCCTGCCGCCGATTCTCTCTCCTGCGGACGCTGCTTTGCGGAGGCAGCAATGGCGAAGAAGAAGGTCGCTCGTCGGAGCGGTTCCCGTAAGAACGCCGGTCCGACGACGCGCCCGAGAACCCGACGCGCCAGCGGTGCCCAGCATCGGAAGAAGGCGCGGACACGCGACAAGACACATCGCCTCGTCGATGCTGTTCTCGATTTCGCCAACTACGGCAAGTGGCCCATCGGCAAGAGCGAGTGGCTGACGGTCTCTGACCCGACTCCTGACGAGAAGGGCACTTTCAATCCCATGCTCGCCGCGCTGCATCAGTACGTCGTTGCGAACTTGGAGAGTTTCAGCTCCCGAGAAAAGAGCCGGACGGCCGTTCAGGCACGGATCGAGGTGTTCGCCGAGGTTCTGGACCTCTCTGATGGGGAGGAAGCAGCGCGGCCTGATCGCTCAGACGATGTACTCAAGAAGCTCCGTGGCCTGTGGGCTCTATGCGAAGGGACGTTTCAGCATCTGAAGAAAGGCGGCGGCTCGACACTCATTTACCGCTGCATCACATGTGGCAAATGGTTCGTCGCTTGGAAGCACGACCCGCGCGATCAGGGACGGCCCTATTGCAGCAAGGGCTGCTGGCCGACTGACAGCTTCACAGACGCAGTTGCTCCCGCACGCCGCGTCCAGTCCAAGAGAACTTAAACGCCCTCACCGGGCGTTTAACTCGCCCTACCAAGACAGAAACGCCCTCACGGGGCGGCGCACTCCGTTGATCAGCACTACCAGCGGCGTAGGCTGCTGATTGTCAATGCCGGTGGCGCGAGAGCCTCAACGCAACACTCGAGGGATCGCTTAGCGGTTTCGCGGCGACTGACCGGCAGACTACTTGATTCCGCGAGGTGTCTCTGAACGGCCTTGCTTGCGGTCGACGGCCGCAGCACGAGACGGATAGCAGGCGGCACGCGGTCAGGAGGAGGAGACGACGATGGCTCACCAGAAATTGAAGGGCACGATCAAGACCATTAAGAGGGCTGAAGGCTACGGGTTCATCACGCACGAGGACACCGGCATCGATCACTTCTTCCATCGCAGCTCGATTGAACGGACTTCGCCGATCCAGTTCGAGAATTTGGAAGTGGCGAACCCGGTCCAGTTCACGCCGGTCGATGGGCCAAAAGGACCGCGAGCGATCGAAGTACGACCCGAGTAGGTGGAGGTGGCCGCACGACGGCCGTGGTACCGCTGCGCTCGGGCGTCCCTTCGGAGCGGCACGGAGAGGTCTGATGGGGACGATTGGACTCCGAGGCGTCAACGACGACTGGCGGGAGCGTGACCGTCTCCGTGGCGGGGCACTGGTGCGCGCGTGGAGCGATTACCTTGGTCGCATTCCGTGGCAGCTCTCGGCCACGTTGACGTTCGACCCGATGAGGGTCTTCCCGGTGAGCCGGGATCTGGCGAGCAGCGAGGCGTTTTGGTGGCTTGGCCTCGTCGCCCGACTGTGCCGCCGCCCAGTGACTTGGGCGTACGTCGTGGAACGAAGTCAGCGCGGCCTCTGGCACGCACACGCGCTGCTTGTAGACGCTGGCCGTCCAAATCGGAGGACTCTCGAAGGCGTCTGGCGAATGCGGAACGGCCATGCCGTCATCAAGGCCGTCGACAGCGTGAAGGGGATCGCGTTGTACACGACGAAGCAGGCAACAGACGGTGAGGTGGTTCTCTCCGACACGGTGACCTTGACGCGGTTCAAGACGCTGGCCTCCGGCACCGTGGTCCCGCTGGTGAAGGAGGACGAATGAAGCAGAACGGCGGTACCGCTGGCGGGCAAGTTAACCAGCGCCTCAATCCGTGCGCCGGGGAACTCGTGCGCCTGATCGCTACCGCTACCGCTGGCGTCCCCGTGCGCGATCTTGTGAGCCTTCACGTTCGTGCCGGACGGTCACAAGCAGTTGCGCGAGCCAGCCTCTCGCGCGCTTTGCGGCGGCTCTGGCGGGCCGGGCTCGTTGAACTGCACGACCGTTGGAGCAGCCTCAGCGCAAAGCAGCAAGAAGCCCGAGAGCGATTGGCGCGGTTCGAAGCCGACCCGCTGGGCAGTTACCAAAGCTACAGGTCGTGGGCGAGAGCGGCTCGGATCGGTGATGCCTACGGTTCCGCAGATGCGTTTCTCGCGGCAAAGCGCACGCAGGCCAATGCCATGCCGACTCTTCGCGTTGTGGCGGTGACGGCGACGACGCGTGGACACGAACTCGTCGCGCCGCTTGCGACGAAGGCGTAGCGAGCGACCCAAGAACAGCAGGTTGAGGATTCAACGATGGAGCGAGAGATGTCCACGGACAGGTCGCGTAGGACCGGGCAGGAGTTCTTCAGTCCAAAGGAGATCGCCCAGTGGTTGGGCGTCTCCACCTACACGGTGTGTGACCTATGCAGGCGCGGCGTGCTCCAGCACGCTCGCGTAGGACGGCGGATTCGCATCAAGCTCGAATGGGCCGAGGCGTATATGATGGCGTCCGCTCGGGTGCCGAGGATTTGAATCTATGCGACCGGCGAGGAAAAGCAGACAGCGCAACTTGTTCAAGGAGTGCAGGCACCTGTCGTGGGACAGGTGCGGCTGTCCGTGGCTCGGGCGCTTCCGTCATGAGCGGTGGGTCAATCTCGCGAAGTGGGCGGGGCTCGGGAAGCGGGTTCTCACGCGGAGCGAAGCCATCGACATCCTCGCTGAAGTGCGGGCGGCGATTCTCAAAGCCGAATTCAACCCCGCTGGAAAAGCCCGCACATTTGCATTAGGTGAGCGCACGTTCTCGGACCTCCTCGATGACTTCGTCAAGGATTACGTTCAGAAGCGCCGCGAGGACGGGAAGCTGAGAAGCACGTCACTCGACTCCTACCTCGAACGATTCCGTTCCGAGTTTGGGAGCGAGAGGCTCGGTTTCCTTGAACAGTCCCCTCGGAGATTCGAGAGCTGGCTAGACTCGCTCGACTTTGCTGTGGGACCAGAGGGAAAGAGGGTTGCCCAGAAGCTAAGCCCGGCCAGTTGGAATCGTTACTTCGAAGTAGGGCGGCGAATCTTCAACTGGGCCATCGCCCAAGACTTTGCGAAGGCCAATCCCTTCCTGAAGTTCTCAAAGCGTCCCGAGCGCAACAAACGTGAGACGCGAATTTCGCCAGAACAGGAAAGAGCCCTTTTCGAGGCACTTCCCAAGCTGTGGCGCAAGCGACAGCGGACAGAAATGAAGCGGCGGATCATCGCGGCTATCGACTTGGGCCTCCGCGAGGGCGAAATGCTGAAGGTTCAGGTCAAGCATGTGGACTATCAGACATGGCGAGTCACACTCCCGCCGGAGAACACCAAGGGCGGTGCGTCCACGGATCGGGCTGAGGTGGTATACGCCATGACCCCACGCGTGCAGGAGGCACTGAAGGATCGGCGCTCGCTGGGCGAGGACCGATACGTCTTCGGCTCAGAGTCAGGTGCCTACGTTGCGAGCTTCGACAAGAGCTGGCGGGAACTGTTCAGGCACGCGGGATTGCCGGTCGGCCGAAAAAGTGGGCTTATCTGGCACGACCTGCGGCATGAGTTCGTTTCGCATCTGGTGGACGAGGGCGGCGAAATCCATGAGGTCAAGGAAGCGGCTCGGCACAAGGACATCCGCACAACCGAACGCTACATGACGGCCAAGGAAGAACGACTCAAGGCGCTCATGGCGAAGATGGCGACTCGCGGCGTCGCGTAATGGATAAGCAGGACTTAGACAGGAGTCCGAACGCCTACGCTGTATTCCTTGGAGAATGCTGCACTCTCTCATCGGTTCGGGACCGAGGGGTCGAAGGTTCAAATCCTTTCGCCCCGACCATCACACATCGACAAGAAGGCCCGTGATAACGGGCCTTCTTGCTGTACGGTGAGTGACCGCGGGCTCGAATCCAGTCGCCACGACCATCAAACTCTTAAGACGTCCTCACTCGAGTCCAGCCTAGAGCAAATAGCGCCGGCGGGTTGCTCGCCCTTTACACCTGTGCCTTCCACAAGGAGTTCCGTCCCTATGATGTAGCTGCTGTCGTCGGAGGCAGCCGAATGAAATCGCGACGGACGTCGTGCGCGCCCGAATCTGCCGATTGGGAAGCCACACGACTTTGGTGCGGCGGTTCGGGATTCGGCGCGACGAATCGAGCTCGAATGGGTCGAAACGAAGGTTTTAGCGGGCGGTTCTCACCCGAATGGGCAGATTATGCGGTCTGGCGGTCCGGACTGATGCCGAATCGCGACAAAATTCATTTCAGCGGGTCGAGTAAGTCCTCGAATCGCGGCGCGAGGACGGAAAACGGCGCGCCATGGCCATCGAATGGTCACGTGTGGATGAAAAACAGCGCGCGCTGGGGGTCGAATGGTGACGTGGGAACGGAAAACAGCGCGCGGTGGTCGTCGAATGATGCGATGCGTGGGTCAAATGGAGCGGCACGTACGTCGAATGGTGCGATATGTAGTGGTCAGGAGGATGGGCGCCTCAGGGGCGGTGACCACGTCCGGCAATCGCCTTAGGCCCGTCGGCGGCCGGATTGTCGCAGAAGTCATCGCGACGCTAGCTCGATCGCGATCCTGCGTCCGTGCGTTTCGCGGAGCCAGCCTTGGAGCCCCGCCGATCGCTGATCGATCTGCTGGCGCCGACCGCGCCGATCTCCGCGTAAATAACCACGAAGGGGACGAAGGTAACGAAGAAAACAGAACACAATGTAATTATTCTCACTTCGTGTCCTTCGCGACCTTCGTGGTTAAAAACCACGCCCCGGCCCACGCGGCTGAATATAATCGTCAAGACTCGCAGGAGGATTGCATGCCTTCCTTCCTCATCCTTGTGATGGTGGCACTGATTCAGGCTTCTGTCGGCAGCGCCGCCGCCGCCCAGGGTCCTGGACCGACGGCCATCCCACGTACACCCGACGGCAAACCGGACTTGTCTGGGATTTGGCAGGTCGTGAACACGGCCGCTTGGGACATTCAGGATCATGCGGCCCAAAAGGGCGCACCCGGCGGTCAGGGTGTGGTCGAAGGCAATGACATCCCTTATCAGCCGTCGGCGCTGGCCAAGAAGAAGGAGAACTTCGAACAGCGCGCCACGTTGGATCCGGAGACCAAGTGTTACCTGCCCGGGGTGCCGCGCATCACGTATATGCCCTTCCCATTCCAGATCATTCAGAAGCCGAATGAGCTGACTATCCTGTACGAATACGTGCATACCGTGCGTTACATCTTTGCAAATGGGTCGCAACACCCGCCTGGTCACATCGACTGGTGGCTCGGGGATTCGCGCGGCCGCTGGGAGGGCGACACACTCGTGGTCGACGTGATCCATTTCAACGATTCGACCTGGTTCGACAGGGCCGGCAATTTCCACAGCGATGCCTTGCACCTCGTTGAACGCTATACGCTGACCGATCCGGATCACATTACGTACGCCGTCACGGTCGAGGATCCAAAAGTATTCACACGGCCGTGGAACATGAGCATGATCCTGTATCGTCACAAGGAAAAGAATCTTCGACTCTTCGAATACGAATGTTACGGTTTCGACTTCGAGAAACTTTATCCGTATCCAGACGCAGGAGCTCCCAGATGAGAACCGCACACCTGATCGTCGCTTTAGGGATCGGCGCGGCGCTATCGTTGACGGCAGTGTCTGCCAGCGCCCAGGGACAGCGAGGAACTGCGAATCCGGCCAGGCCGTGGCCGCCGCAGAAGCTGGCTGATGGTCAGCCTGACGTACAGGGCATATGGGCCGCAACCATGGCCGGGTCCACGTCGTTGACCAATCCGATAAGCGGAGGCGAGGATTTCGATCAGCGGGCGACGGGCACCAGCGTGCGTCGTCCCAGCCGGATCATCGATCCTCCCGACGGCCTGCTTCCGTATCAGCCGGGGGCGGCGGCGAGACAGAAGCAGCAGAATTACGATTACGATCACGCGACGAAACCCGAGCACATCGACACGCAGCACCGGTGCCTCCTCTCCGGCGTTCCGCGGTTGTACACCATCGTCCCGTCATTCAAGATCATTCAGACTCCGGGATCAGTCGTGTTCGTCTGGGATGAATACCATGCGTATCGGGTCATTCCTCTTGACGGCCGGCCGCATATCGCGCCTGACGTGAAGCTCTGGATGGGCGACGGTCGTGGCCACTGGGAAGGAAACACGCTGGTCGTCGATACGACGAACGTTCGAGGAGCCCGACTCACCTACATCGGCGATTTCAACAGCGAGAACGCGCACATCGTGGAGCGATTCACGTTCGTCGACACCGACACCATGAACTACGAAGCAACGGTGGATGATCCGACCGTGTTCACTCGTCCCTGGACGATGCGTGTCGTCGAAAAGCGCCGGCCGGATCAGGAGGTGTGGGAATCGGCGTGCTGGGAGGGGAATGTGAACCCGGACGTGTTCCTGGAGAAGACTGACACGGAGCATAAATAGAGCAATTGCATGCGGCGCGTCGCGCGAACGGGATGTCTATGACGTCCGAGCAGAATCCGGCAGCCTCAGCCCAGACGACGCGGATGGTCATCGATCGATTCAACGAAGCGTTCAACCGGCACGACGCGGACTGTGCGCGGCGACAAAGTGGCCGCAAAGCTCGCCTACGTGAAAGGGTGAAGCCCGCGAGGCGACTAGCGCTTCGGCTCTGGAGCCACTTTGACTCCCGCCACGTTCGCCCGATCGAGCGACGCCTTGACGAAGCCCGAAGCGCGGACGTCGGCGAGGAAGCGATTGATTTCGGCAAGCCTGGACGCGTTTCCTTTCTGGACGACGATCGCCTGGCTCGTCACCATGTAATCGTCGGGAAGGACCCG
>OBEQ010612274.1_pt1 | contig 15438 bp, 23 predicted proteins | sample 1670901 | NCBI WGS metagenome assembly OBEQ01 (sample SAMEA104232315, study PRJEB22302) | groundwater metagenome | biome: forest; feature: aquifer; material: groundwater | place: USA | collected 2011-08-07 | depth 5.4 m | reverse complement strand
ATCGTGGACCGGATGAAGCGGGAATTCGGCGTCGAAGCGAATGTCGGCCGGCCCCAGGTGGCGTATAAAGAAACCATTACTGGCGAAGCCGAAGCCGAAGGCAAATATATCAGGCAGTCGGGCGGCCGGGGCCAGTACGGTCATGTCTGGTTAAAGCTCAAACCGTTGGAGCGGGGCCAGGGATTCGTTTTCGTGAATAAAATCAAAGGCGGCATCATTCCCAATGAATTCATTCCGGCGGTTGAAAAAGGCGCGCGCGAAGCTTTGGATAAAGGCGTTCTGGCGCACTACCGGGTGGTGGATGTCGAAACGACGCTCTATGACGGATCGTTCCACGAAGTGGATTCTTCCGAAGCCGCTTTCAAAATCGCCGGTTCCATCGCGTTTCAGGAAGCGGCCCGGCGCGCCAAGCCGGTTATGCTCGAGCCCATTATGACTGTGCAGGTGATTGTGCCGGGCGATTTTCTGGGCGAAGTTACCGGCGATTTGAATTCGCGGCGGGGCAAGATTGAGACCATCGGCGACCGGCTCAATATCAAAGTCATTGAAGCTAAGGTGCCGCTTTCAGACATGTTCGGGTACGCGACCGTCATTCGTTCCCTTACCCAGGGCCGGGGCTCGTTCACGATGGAATTTTTTGCCTATGAAATCGCGCCTCAAAATGTCGCGCAATTGATTATCGAAGGCAAACGTAAATAGTTTGCCGGAGATCTTGAGCGTAGTCGAAAGATCGAAGGCAAGAAAAAGTAAGTTGAGAGCGTGAAAACAGAAAATCCGTCCGCGCTGAACAGATTCTTTTTCTTTGGTCATCAATATGATCCAGGCTCCGGTTGGATCTCTCCGAAAATAAAATCTACCCGGGCGTGAGCACTGCGTTAATGGGCAGGCAGATCGGAATATCCGCTTGGGCTCTTCGGCTGAAATTAAGGATGGTAAATCCTCTGATAGTGCGGGTTTTGGGATCCAGCCGGAGCATAAGATCGTTGTCTGTTTCCCGTACAATGTCTTTTGTCGAAGGTTTACCCTGCGAAAAATATAGGACATCCGCTTCGCGATCGTAATAGTAGTAGAGTTTCATAATGGTATGTGCTGAATTTTATTGGTCAGATACGCGATGAGGATAAAGTTGCGCTGGTTGGTTTCGACTGCGATCGCGAGATATTTCTTCTTGTGCGGGAGTGTCTGATAGAGGACGAAAACCTTCGGATCAAATCGTGAACGGCGCATGAAATCCGGCTGGGAAAGAGTATCGGGGAATTGCGTGCGCAATGCTTTTACTTCAGGATGAAATTGAGAAATGTGCTGTTCGCGTTCCTCCGTAAGCTCAACCGTGCCGAGTACGGAATCAAAGCGTTCCATACAATAATACTATTTAATCATATCGGTCATGTCAATTCGGTCATGTTAATCTTCCGCATCTGCAAGATATGAGATTATCATATTGGCATCAGGCGTCATTAACGAGCAAGTGAGGTCAGCGATCCCATTCGCGGCGGATCTTCGCGAGATGCCGTTCAAGCGCTTTTCGTTTGTGACGCATCAGACCAGCCGCTTTGATCAAGCTCTCGGGAAGCGGATGGCGCCTGATGCGTAATTGTTCAAGAGTAATTATCTTTGCTTGTTGTGTTTTTATTGCCATATAATGCAACTATATCATAACTCTCAAAAAAGTCGAGCTTGACTTACAGATCGATATATGCTACCGTATTTCCAGCTTTTTACAACTGAATCACCTTTTGAAAAACCCATTTTCAGCGAGGCATTGCTTACATAACTTACAACTATTTTTTAATCGTCAGTTGAAAGTTGTGTGCGCACTGCCTTGCTGAAGAGAGTGCCCTTAGGGGTATGGGCCGCCAGATGTGCGCCCCATCTTCTCCGCAATTTCGTGGGAAGAGTCAACAAGGCAAGATATGAGCCAGAAGTTTTTCAACACCACGTTAGGTTTGTCCATGCTTCCGGACGGCGATGTGTTCGTCCGTACGGTCTCTGACAACAAGGCCGCAGAGTTTTTGCGGCAACCTGATGTATTGAACGTTGCCAACCCCGCTCACGCCAACTCCCTCCAAGCAATTACACAAAAGCTTGGCACTGATGAGCCGGAAACGGCGAAATTGGAGCAGTTCTTTGCAAATTATTTAACGATAAATATCTTTACGGTTACCGATGGTTCCGAAAAGCACGGTATCAACATCAACGAAAGAAAATAGCGCCCGGTAGTTCCGAGTAATCCGGAAAGAGAAAGGAAATGGGTGATCCGACAGTTTTTTTACATGGAGCCGCGAATCCCGCCAGTTCTCTTTAAATCGTTTCTCTTGTTGTCGGTAGAGACGCTGGATTGCAAGGGGGAGGCGATGAAACCGCTTCCAGAACTCTTCGGCATAAATAATCTTCATAATCGAGCGCGGACACGCCCGGCCTGCCAATCATGCAATGCTCGGTTAAAAGAGGCCCTCAACTCTTTCGGATTTAGATAGTCTTCAAATGATTCTTCTGGAATCTCGGCGGCGAGTTGCTCTAAAACCCGTCGTGATAATTCGGGAAGGGAAAGCCCATAGCTCAATGCCAACCGACTTAAGCGCACTTTTTCACTCTTTGATAATGGGATAGAGACAGTTGAACTCATATATTTAAGTATATAGTCCATGAGGGAGATGTCAAACTAATGCGTCGAGACGGAATCAGAATTTGTATCATTCCGATTCCATCTCGGCTCACTCAAGAGCCGAACAGAGTTCTTTAACAACATGAATAGAATCATTTTTCTGAACGTAATTTCAGCGAGGCATTGAGAGTATCAATGAGGTAGTACTTTGGTACTTTGAATGTCTCGCTGAAAAAGAAGGGCGAGGCTGCCTTGTCGTCGGGCATATACGACGATTTCTCCCCTGCAACTGCCAAAAGTGCATGTTTGCATAAAGGAGATTCCATGGCTACGTATCGTTTCGCTACTCTCGATCCCCGTAATGTTCCGGCTGCCACCGAGACCAATGAGAAAGTTTTCAGCCGCGATTGCGGGATCTGCCTCCACTCCAGCGGACAGCTGGATGGAGAAACGTGTCGTTATTGTGGCGGTACGGGGCGGGTCTCTCTTCCCGTTCTCGGGATTGAGGTGACGGTTCCCGCGCTCGCCGCCCGTTGTTCGTTGGGGAACATTGATCCCCAGCACAGCGGTGGAGACACTAGCCGAGCAGCAATCGAGGATGCGATGAGATGCGAGCTACCGCCCGAGCCGCACGCGAAGTTCACGGTGTGCCAGTTCACTACTGGCTACTGTGATCTGAAGGCAGTGGTCGGAGAGCTGGCTACGCTCGAGCCCGGGTGGGGTGGCAGCCCGACCATCATCGGTTCTCCTCAAGGACAAGGTTCGTCCTTGTCTGTCGAGGAGGTTGCTGAGGTGGTTGCCCGCTACCTCAAGTAAGATTTATGATTTTTCCAGCCGGCATATCTCGCACCGGCATGGGTTCGCACAACCCAAAGCAAATTGTGAGATACAACAACGGCGGGAGGCGGGGTTCATCCATCGTCTCCCTCCTTCAACCGAGCACATCTCTGCAAGGAGGTATGCTCAAAGAAGGAGTTAATAGTTCTTTAACAATTAAGACAGTTCAAGCCAACTTTATCATGAGAGGAGGAATGAGGATGTTTTGAGTTGAGCCAGTATGTTGACTATAAAGCATTCTGATTCCTCTTCTCATAGTGAGGGGAGATTTATCCTAAGGAGGTAAGCATGATCTGGGGACCAAGAATTGCCCGGGCGTTAAGACAGTTTTGCGCCAGCGAGTGGGCTGGTCGTCACCCCATCGTAAGAAATTGCGTGGTGGGCGCGGCGATCGCGTTCGTTATCTTTGTGGCAGTGGGAGTCATTCTCACTGCCGTGAACTAAAGGAGAAGGAGAAGGGCGTGGAACTGTTCAAAATCCTCACGCAGGGCGAAGTTGCCGAGGCAGTCTTCGGGAGCGGGAAGTTCAATCCCGGGACCCCGGCGATTGGCTGCCTCTTCGGCGGCGACCGCCTGAGTTGCATAGACGAAGGAGTCGATCTTGAGATTCAGGGCGAGATCGTCGGGTTAGCCACCATCGCTCCTGAAGGGGAAATGCATGAGGGCCAGCCCACGATTGTTGCTCTCTATGTTCGTCATCAGTTTCGCGGTCAGGGGTATGGCCGCAAGATTCTGATGGCGACGATAGACCGCATGCGCGAGCGGGGCCTATCGAAGCCTTTTCGTGCGGACGCGACTTCGTCGCCAGGGTTTCGCGCCTGCCAAGGACTGTCCGAGGATTACCAGGCAGTTCTCGAGGTTAATGATATGTCCATGGGCGGAGCACTGGACATCATGATGCTCGCGTAGCTCCGCAGCAGACTTGGAGGCGTTTGCATAATCGTCATCGGAAGGGCGATTGTGCAACTTATCGCTAACCTTTTGGGTTAGCTGGAAGGGAAATTATGGATCTGCTACCTCGGGGCGATCGTCGCCCCAAAGCAGAAAGCATTGATGCACTGATTCTCTGATGCATCAGTGCCGTCGCCCTAGCGACGTTGATAGTATGGGGTGCCCATAAGCTGGGCATCCTATAAGATCCGGCAGGTGGGAGGATTTACAAAATCCGTTATACCACCTGCCCTCAAATAAGCTCACCAGCAGAATGGTTCGACACACTCACTATAAAATGTTGGCGGGCTTTGAGAGGGAGAATTTTCCTTGACACTGCTTTTTATTGTATCATCTTGAATATAAAATCCATGGAACAAGAACATCCTCAAACTCCGGGAGATAACTTTCCCAAATGGCAAGGCGAAATCCAGGAACTCCAAGCCATTCAACGAGAACTGCCATGGCTTACGGACGAGAGATTGGAAGAGGAAGGGGCGATAGAAAAGGAAGAAGGTGACAGAATCGTATTACGGGAGATTTACCTTGATAGCAAAGATCCCCGAAGCATTATCGAGCTTGCAAAAAATCTGCGCCAAGAGTGCAACGGCATTGGCTTTGCATTTCTTGATGAAAGCGGCGAATCGATCGGATATGCTTACGATGACCGGCCTGCCCCTCCAGAATATGATCCTGAATTTCAGGGAGAAGGCCCAATTCGTTTTATTCAAATAGATTATTTGACATTCGACGAAGATCATTCAGCTACTACAACGAGAATCATTTATCGTATTCATTACAAAAGCGAAGGCGGACAGATATAGTTTTACAGTTTCTTGATCGGAGCCATTATTTTTTCATGCGGTGATAGAGCGCAATTTCGCTTGACAAAAAAACTTTTGGGTTTACAATATCTTACTATTGATTCATAAGGGTCGAAAATATAATCATCAACGAATATCGAATTCATTACGAATATACGAATTAACCGATTCGTAAATTCGCAGGAGATTCGTTATTCGCTGATGGAACAAAACTTATCATGGCAGCAAAAGAAAAGTTTTCCAGAGAAAAACCTCATATTAACGTCGGAACGATCGGCCATGTGGACCATGGCAAGACTACCTTGACCGCGGCCATAACCCATATCCTGTATCTGAAAGGCCTGATCAAAAAAGAAGAGAGCGTTGCCCAGATTGACAACGCGCCCGAGGAAAAAGCGCGCGGCATTACGATTGCCCTGCATCACTCCGAATACGAATCGGAGAAACGGCACTATGCCCACATTGACGCGCCGGGCCACGCCGATTACATCAAGAATATGATCACCGGCGCAGCCCAGATGGACGGGGCGGTTTTGGTGGTCGCGGCTCCCGAAGGCCCGATGCCGCAGACCAGAGAACACATTTTGCTTGCCCGCCAAGTCGGCGTGCCGGCCGTCATCGTGTTTTTGAATAAAGTTGATCAGGTTGACGATCCGGAGCTTGTTGATCTGGTGGAATCGGAAGTGCGCGAACTTCTCAAAAAATACGAGTTCCCCGGCGATGAGACGCCGGTAATCCGCGGTTCGGCGCTCAAGGCTTTGAACGCGAAATCAGTTGACGACCCTGACGCAAAACCGATTTTGGATCTGGTCAAGGCGCTGGACGATTACATTCCTCAACCGGTTCGCGATCTCGACAAGCCGTTTCTGATGCCGGTTGAAGACATTTTCTCGATCGAGGGCCGCGGCACGGTGGTGACCGGCAGGATTGAGCGGGGCAAGGTGCAGGTGAACGAGGAAGTTGAGATTGTCGGTTTGCAGCCGACCCAGAAAACGGTGGTCACCGGCATTGAGATGTTCAATAAACTTTTGGACGAAGGACTGGCCGGCGATAACGTGGGGCTGCTGCTGCGCGGACTCAAAAAAGAAAACGTTGAACGCGGCCAGGTAATTGTCAAACCCGGGACTGTGACGCCTCATACTGATTTTGAAGCCGAAGTCTATGTGTTGAGCAAAGAAGAAGGCGGACGGCACACCCCATTCTTTACCGGCTATAAGCCGCAGTTTTATATTCGGACGACCGATGTGACCGGGGAGGCGACCTTGCCGCAGGGAACCGAAATGGTTATGCCGGGCGATACGGTCAGTGTAACCGTCAAACTGATCTCGCCGATAGCTCTTGAGGAAAAACAGAGATTTGCCATACGGGAGGGCGGCAAAACGGTTGGTGCGGGAGTTGTGACGAAAATTCTGAAATAGTCAGGTTACGAAAGTACGAATTTTTTACGAAAATACGAATACAAAACTTAAGCCTATTCGTACTTTCGTACCGATTCGTAATTTCGTAAAATCGAGCATGGCAAAGAAAAAAGAACAGGAGGCGCCCCAGAAACTCCGGTTGCGCCTCAAAGCGTACGATCATAAGCTGATTGATAATTCGGCCGGCCAGATCATTGAGACGGCCGAACGAAATGACGCCAAAATTATAGGCCCGATTCCTTTGCCGACCGAGATCAAACGGTATACGGTTAATCGTTCGACCTTTGTCCATAAAGACTCGCGGGAGCAGTTTGAATTGCGAATCCACAAACGGCTGATCGACATTTTGAATCCCAACCAAAAAATCATCGAATCCTTGAGCAATCTTAATCTGCCGGCCGGGGTGGATATTGAAATAAAGATAGTGTAGGGACGTGGATATCCTCCGCTCTATGGTATGCAAGAACATCAGAGAGAAGTTTGTGATATATCCTAATAAAGTACGTTAAAGATAGGAGATAAGAAAAAAAGCGGATGTAGGAAATGATCCTGTATCCGCTTTTTTATACTGGCAGTGATACCAAAGGGATGGCCGAGCAACATCTTTGATGCGTTTTGATCCAAGGATTAAGCAGAGAGAAACCACTCACGGAAAACGCGGAGAGCAAACGCAGCCGTTTCCGTAGAATCGGCTTTTACCCACAGGGCAAAATTCCCAGGTTGGATAGCTGACCACGAAACGCTGCACCCGCGTCCGCTCGAGATTATGAGGTTTCCTCTACTCGCATAAAGATGCCAGGAAGTAGGTCTCCATGGGGACGAAAGCACACCGGCCCCTTCCTTTTCCTTTCCCCAGCGAGCAAGAGTTTCGTAGTCATCCGGCATCGAACTGACATCAATATCTTTATGGAAATCGTTGAGGAGTCGCTGCGCCAGCTTCTTAAAATCGAGAAGCGATTCCTGGGCGTCCTTGTAATGGACAGTAAACGAAAGTGATCCTAACGTTGGCATCTGGTACCCTCCCAAAGTTTTGACGGGAACTAAATACTTATCACAATGTAATATGAATGTTATAAAATAGCCATAGTTTTTCATTTTTCTTGCATTTTGCAATTCACAGTCTTGAGGGATGGACATCGAGATTAAGATCGTATAGAATAGGACACGAAAGAGGATAGCCGATCCGGACACAAAAACATCTGGGCTAGGCCTTGGGTGTTTTTTATTGGGTTACGAATATACGATATACGAATTTGCCGGAACCGACATATGAATTTCCCTCTGATTTCGGTTGCGGATACTATTCGTACATTCGTAGCGATTCGTAATTTCGTAACCATAAACTATGTCTTTTATTCTCGGCAAAAAATTGAATATGAGCCAGGTGTGGAAAGAAAACAAAGTTATTCCGGTAACCCTGATTTCGGTTCCTCCGAACAAAGTGGGGTTGGTGCGGCAAAAAGAACGAGACGGCTATGAAGCAGTCCAAGCCGTACTCGGAAAGCACAAGAGAGAGTTTAGGGACGGGGGATCCTCCTCGGCGAAGGCTACGGCGGGCAAGCAAGAGAAAAAAGACAAGGGGTTCGGGATTGGCGACGAGATAACGGCTTCGGTGTTTAAGGAAAACGATATTGTTAGAGTCAGCGGTGTATCCAAGGGTCGGGGTTTTCAGGGAGTGGTGAAACGGCATGGATTTTCTGGCGGACCCAAGACTCATGGCCAGAAAAACCGTTTGCGGGCTCCGGGCTCGATAGGTTCCACTGCGCCGCAAAGAGTTTTTCCGGGCCGGAAGATGGCCGGGCGCATGGGCAACGAGCGGGTGACGCTCAAAAATCTTCGAGTCGTCGGCGTTGATGCGGAGAAAAATGTCCTGATGGTTAAAGGGGCGGTACCCGGAGCAAGAGGAGGATTGTTAGAGATATCAAAACTCAAAATGAAAAAATGAAAAGGAAAATGTAAAAAGAATCAGAATAAAATTTTTTGAAATTTGATATTTCATTTTGATTTTTGACTTTTGCAGTTTAAATTAAATATCCATGACCGCCGATCTCTATAATCTCAAAAACGAAAAGGTAGGCACGATAGAATTATCTGGAGCAGTTTTCAAGGTGGGCTGGAAACCGGCTTTGGTTCATCAGATACTGACCGCCCAGTTAGCTAATCTGCGCCGGCCGTGGGCGCATGCCAAGACCCGCAGCGAGGTGAGAGGCGGGGGCCGGAAACCGTGGCGCCAGAAAGGCACGGGCCGAGCCCGCCATGGCTCGATTCGTTCGCCCATTTGGCGAGGCGGCGGCAAAGCCCACGGACCGAACAGCGAACGGGATTATTCTCAAAAGATAAACAAGAAGATGCGGCGGCTTGCTCTGTTTAGTGTGATTTCCAAAAAATTGAAAGACGGGGAAATCAAATTCTTTGAGACTCTTGAGATCGAATCTTTGAAAACAAAGTCGCTTGCCCTGATGTTGCGTGCCATCCTTCGCCCCGGCAAAAATTCAAAAAAATATGATGTGTTGTTGATACCCAACCTTACAAACAAAACATTGTTTCGGGCCGCCGCCAACCTTCAAAAAACGGCGGTGCTTCACCCCGAATCTTTGAATGTTCATGATTTGTTAAATTACAAGAACGTTTTTATTGATCAAAAAGCAGTTCCGGCAATCGGCGCTCATTACAAACTCCGTTAGACAATATAATTTTCAATTCACAATTTTGCCTACTCCGCCGAAGCAGCTTCTCGTGCTGCGTAGCGAGGAACTACTTCGCAGAGCAGTGCGGCTGCGAAGGCCGGGCAATAAATTTTTCAATAAGACAATGGTTTGGAAATAGCCGATTCGCAGATCCAATTGAAGTTTTCTTCACAATATTTATCTAACAAGTACGCTCCGATGAAAAATGTTTTTGTAATAAAAAAACCTTACATCACGGAAAAATCAACCGATTTGAATAAAATCGGCAAGTATGTTTTTATTGTAGAGCCCTCGGCCACTAAAAATGAGATTAAAAAAGCTTTGGGGAAAATCTATGGCGTTGAGGTGGTAAAAATCCAAACTGTTTCTCTGCCTGGCAAAAAGAGACGATTCAGGAATTTAGCGGGACTCCAGTCGGGTTACAAAAAAGCAGTCGTTACATTAAAAGACAGGCAGAAGATAGACATCGGATAGATACCAATGTACGAATCTATACGAATATGCGAATTTAAGTTTTTTGTGACTTTACATTATTCGTACATTTGTAACAATTCGTAATTTCGTAACACCATGAAAACTTATTCACCTACAAGTCCTTCACGGCGCCAACTGGTACATCCGGACTATTCGGTTTTGTCCAAAGACAAACCGTATAAGCCGCTTCTCAAGAAGCTGAAACGGCATGCCGGCAGAAACTCCCAGGGCAGGATTACCGTGCGGCATCAGGCCGGAGGGCATAAGAAATTGTATCGGATCATTGATTTCCGCCAGGATAAGCTCGATACGCAAGCAGTGGTTGAGACACTGGAATACGATCCGTATCGCACGGCTTTTATAGCCCGACTCTGCTACGTTGACGGTGAACGTCGTTATATCCTGGCGCCGCAACGTTGCGCTGTCGGCGATGCAATTATCACAGCCGAAGCCGCGCCTTTGAAAGTCGGCAATCGGCTGAAGCTGAAAAATATCCCGGTCGGGTATCAGGTATATAATGTTGAGCTGACGCCCGGCCGTGGCGGACAATTCAGCCGTTCAGCCGGCTCGTACGCCGAAGTGCTCGCCAATGGCGGCGGCTATACGGACTTGAAGCTTTCATCGGGCGAGACCCGGCGGGTGCTCTGGGAGAGCTATGCTTCATTGGGCCAGGTTTCCAATCCTGAACATAGTTTGGCTGTTATCGCTAAAGCGGGCCGCTCGCGTTGGCTGGGCATCAGGCCGACCGTCCGGGGTTCGGCCATGAACCCAGTAGACCATCCGTACGGCGGGGGCGAAGGCGCGGCTCAACGGGGCACCCGTAAACCCAAAACTATATGGGGTAAAGTTACCGGCGGCCGAAGGACGCGCAACAGGAAGAAATGGTCGAACAAGATGATCATCAAGCGAAGGAAGTAAAGATACTATGCCAATCTGCGAATATAATGCCAATCTACAAATTGCGAATGTTCTTTTATCTATTCGCAATTCGCATTATTGGCATAAGATTTGTAGATTTGCATCATAACTATGTCGCGTTCCGCCAAAAAAGGGCCGTATGTCGCTCCAGATGTTTTAAAGAAGATTTCTCGCGTGAAGCCGGGCGACAAGCAGGCAATCAAAACCTGGTCGAGGGCCTCGGAGATTTCGCCGGAGATGGTCGGTTACCTCTTTGCGGTTCATAACGGCAAGAATTTTGTTGAAGTGAGAATTGTCGAAGATATGGTTGGTCATCGGCTGGGGGAGTTTTCTCCGACGAGAAAATTCACACGGCATGGCGGCAAGATACAAAAAGAAATGGAACAGAAAGCGCAAACCGCCCAAAAAGCCGGAGCCGCTTTATCAAAGTAAGATATGACACAGTACAGCAATACAAGGAAGGAGAAAGCGGGGGGATTCAAGCGGCAGGTAGCCAAACTGAATCATCTTCACATTGCTCCGCGTAAAGTTCGTATGGTTGCCGACCTTGTGAAAGGGTTGTCTGTCAATGAAGCCGAAGCCCAGCTTTTTTTTCAGCGCAGCCGTCCGGCTAAACCCTTGTTGAAACTTCTTCGTTCCGCGGTGGCCAATGCGGTTCATAACGCCCATTGCAATCCGGAAAAACTGTATATTGAGAATCTGCGGGTGGATCAAGGGCCGATGCTCAAAAGAACTCTGCCGAGAGCCCGCGGCGTAGCCACGCCTATTCAAAAAAAGATGAGTCATATTACCTTGGTTATTAGCGAGAATCCCGATCTTAAACCGCCGCGCTTCAAAATCGTAGTTCCCAAGAAAACGAAGAAAAAGACCGAAGAGATAAAAAAAGACAGAAAGACCGGAGAGAAAAAACCGATGGAGAAAAGTCCGTCTTCAAAGCCGGGATTCTTAAAGAGAATCTTCAGAAGAAAGTCAGTGTAAAAATAAATCCGAAGCACGAAATCCTAAATCCGAAACAATATCTAATTTTCTAAAATCATAAATTCCAAACGTTTAGAACATTAGAATTTAGAATTTCGAATGTGTTTCGAGTTTCGATATTCGAAATTAGAATTTTTTACTAAAATATGGGTCACAAAATCAATCCTAAATCGTTTCGCTTGGGCATTATCAAGAACTGGTCGGCGCGCTGGTTTTTTCCTATCAGAGGCGGCCGTTCTTCTTACGCGATCTATTTACCGGAAGACGAAGCCATCAGGAGATTGGTCAGGGAAAAATTGAATCTGGCCGGAGTCGCGGCCGTGGAGATTGAACGCACGCTCAACAGTTTGAAAATTTTGATTAAAGCCGCCCGGCCTGGATTCATCATCGGTCGGGGAGGCAAGGGCATCGAGGAATTTACAAAGATTCTCGAAGCCGAACTGGCCGGGCTGCGCGGAATCAAGAGCCGGATTGGCATAAGCGTCAATGTGGAGGAATTGAAGCGATCCGAGATAGCGGCGCCGTATGTCGCCCAGCAGATCGCCTGGGATTTGGAAAAGCGCATGCCGTTTCGAAGGCTGATGAAGAAATATCTCTATCAGATTATGCAGAACAAAGAGGCCAAGGGCGCAAAGATATCTTTGTCGGGCCGTCTGAACGGCTCGGAAATCGCACGCAGTGAAACATTGAAAGGCGGCGCGCTACCGCTGCAGAATCTTCGGGCTGACATTGATTACAGCCAGACAACCGCGTTCACTACCTACGGGACTATTGGGGTCAAGGTCTGGATATATAAGGGAGAGATATTCGAGAAAAAAAATGATGCCAATATGCAAATGTAATGCCAATCTACAAATTGCGAATGTTCGCGATTCGCATCATTGGCATACGATTCGTAGATTAGCATAACATCTATGTTAATTCCTAAAAAAGTAAAACATCGAAAATGGCAGAAGGGCCGGTCCAAGAAACGCCGGATCGAAACTCGGGGCCTTGTATTGAATTATGGCCAGTACGGTTTGAAAGCAGAAGAAGCTGCTTGGCTGAACTCTCGGCAGATCGAAGCCGCCCGTCGGGCGATCACCAATTTTATGAAACGCGAAGGCAGGTTGTGGATCCGCGTTTTTCCCGATAAGCCGGTGACTCAACGGCCGCCGGAAACGACAATGGGCGGGGGCAAAGGCAGCGTGGATCATTATGTTTTTCCGGTCAGACCGGGGCGTATAATTTTGGAGATAGATAGCGTGAACGAACAAACAGCAGTCGAGGCATTGCGACGAGCTTCCTTCAAGCTGCCGTTCAAAAGTCGAATCGTGAGCAAAAAAGCTTACTGAATCAACACCTCTCAATTTTCATTGAATTTTTAATGATCCAATATCTCAATGGTTTTTGTTTGAAAATTGCAACATTGTCCCTCGACAAGCTCGGGATGGTGAGCGAAGTCGAACCATAAATTTATTGAAAATTGTAAATTGGTAATTGGAAATTATTGTAAGGTTATGAAGCGGAAAGAAATCAGTGAACTTAAAAATAGATCCCTCCCGGAGCTCCAGAAACTGTTCGAGGAAGCCAGGGTAAAATTGCGGATATTAAAATTCGATTTGGCGGCCGGAAAGGTTAAAAATGTCAGGGACGTCCGGATGCTCAAAAAAGATATCGCCCGCATTTTGACTTTTACACGCCAAAAGGCAGATAATGAGGACGCTTAACGATATGATTCAAGAAGGAACGCAAGCAAAAAACAGAAGGTTGACGGGCACGGTAGTTTCGGATCGGATGCAGAAGACCAGAATAGTCGCGGTGACCCGCTTAAAAAAGCATCCGAAATATCTGAAGTACTACAAAAAAACGACCAGGTTTAAGGCTCATGACGAAAAGAATGAGTATAAGACCGGCGATACGGTTGTTGTCGGGGAAACCAGGCCTCTTTCCAGAGAAAAAAGATGGCGTATTATAGGGAAATCCGAAGCACTAAATTCGACAATTGGCAGCGAGGCAAAAATTCATAAAAAAGATGAATTTTTGCCGAGCGAACCAATTGGTGAAACGAAGTTGAGCCAATCCGAAACAAATTCAAAATCTGAATGACCAAAATCCTAAACATTAACATTTAGAATTTTGAATTCGGATATTGTTTCGGATTTCGATATTCGGATTTAGGATTTATATCACTATGATTCAAGAAAGAAGTATTCTTAAAGTCGCCGATAACTCCGGCGCAAAAGTCATCCGCTGTTTTCGCATCTTGGGCGGGACCCGCCGGAGATACGCGAGAATCGGCGATATATTCGTGGCTTCGGTTCAGGAAGCGGAACCCAGAAAAAATGTCAAGAAGAAGGATATTGTAAAGGCGGTCTTGGTGCGAAGCCGTCAGGCCTACCGCCGAATCGACGGTTCATATATCCGCTTCGACGACAATGCGGCAGTCATAGTTGATGCCAAAAAGAAACCTTTGGCTACCAGAGTGTTCGGCCCCTTACCCCGGGAACTCAAAGCCAAGGGATTTGAAGCGTTAATGATCATGGCCGAAGAAATCGTATGAGTAATCGCAAATAACGCGAATTAAAGCAAATAACGCTAATCACATTCGCATTATTACCTACAATTAGCATTATTCGCGAATACTGTTATGAAGATCAAGAAAGGCGACAAAGTAAAAATAATGAGCGGCAAAGATCGCGGCAAGAGCGGAGCGGTGATACGGGCATTGCTGAAAAAAGCCAAGGTTACGGTTGAAGGCGTCAATCTTTATAAAAAGCGAATCAAGCCGCGCCGGACAGGGGAGAAAGGAGAAACGGTACTGGTTGCAAGGCCAGTGTCGGTTTCGAATGTCATGATTCTCTGCTCAAATTGCAATAATCCGGCTCGCATCGGTTATCGTTTCGAGTCGGATCAAAAGATTCGTTACTGTAAAAAGTGCGGCTCCAAAATATGAGTAATCGCAAATAACGCTAATCATATTCGCATTATTACCTACAATTAGCATTATTCGCGAATACTGTTATGAAAGCAAAAACAGAAAAAGAAAAATCAGAACGAGAAAAAGAGATCAGGGGGTTTCTTGAAAAGATTGTTATCAATACCGGCATAGGGCGGTTGAGTCAGCAATCGAATTTCGAGCAAAAAATCCTGCCCCAGGTCGCAAGCGATCTGGCGGCCATCACCGGGCAAAAGCCCCAAATCAGAAAAGCCAAGAAATCGATCTCTGGTTTCAAGCTGCGCGAAGGCCAGATCGTGGGACTCCGGGTAACCCTCCGTCGCCAGAAATTAGTTGATTTTTTTGAACGACTGGTTACAATAGTACTACCCAGAGTTCGCGATTTCCGAGGCCTTGATCTCGTTTCCATTGACGCCGGCGGAGCGTTGAATATCGGGATTCGGGAACACATAGTGTTTCCGGAGATCAATCCTGAAGATTCGGCGATTGTTTTTTTATTGGGTATTAACCTGGTGCCGAGAAAAAAGAATCGCCAGGAAGCGCTGGCGCAATATCGGCGCTTGGGAATGCCGCTAAAATAAAATCCGAAGCACGAAACCCGAAATCCTAAACAAACCCCAATGTTCAAATCATAAAATCCAAAACGTGTTTGGAACATTAATATTTTAGATTTAGATATTGTTTCGGATTTCGATATTCGGATTTCGGATTTTTAACATTATGGCCAAACTTTCAGTAATAGCACGGAGCAAGAAACTCCCTAAGTTTTCCACGCGGATCGTTCGGCGCTGTTTTCGCTGTGGCCGCAAGCGGGGGTATCTGCGGACGTT
>OBEQ012535874.1_pt1 | contig 15443 bp, 13 predicted proteins | sample 1670901 | NCBI WGS metagenome assembly OBEQ01 (sample SAMEA104232315, study PRJEB22302) | groundwater metagenome | biome: forest; feature: aquifer; material: groundwater | place: USA | collected 2011-08-07 | depth 5.4 m | reverse complement strand
CGGTTTCCGACCAAGTCGGATACCGCTCTCGCTTTTTATCAGCCCTCGCCGGGCGCGCTCCGCGCTTGGCCGCCGCCTCAACGGCGGCTGGAGCGTTTTCCAACCTGATCGGAAAACGCTCTAAAAGGGGTTCTGGGCTCAAACCATCGGAATTTCCGGAACCCTTCGGAATCAGTGGTTTGCCCTGATTTCCAGGGTGTCGTAGTCCTGTCAGTCTTTCCAGAAGTCGTTGAAGCGATCGGGGGCGAGCTGGGTATAGAGGACGGTGTGCTGGATGTTCCGGTGGCCGAGGTAGAGTTGGATGACGCGGGTGTCTTGGCCATCGCTGGCGAGCTTGAATCCGGTTGAATGGCGCAGCATGTGCGGGTGGATCGGACGGAAGCATGCCGTTCTGGCGCCCTTGCATGCTGCCGCCAAGGCCATTCTTCCACGGCTCGGCATCTCCCAGCAAAACTCGGCCTATTATGCAAGCCTTGTGCATTACTACACGATATTTGACATTCGTCGGATGACGGCGGGGCAATGTCATCTGTATCTGTTGTGCTATGCTTGGCAACGCTACCAGCAGATCAACGACAATCTTGTCGGCGCCTTTGGCCACGGCATGGCGCAGATCGAGCGGGAGACGCGGCCGGGGAGGCGTACGCCAAGGCCCTGGAGAAACGGCAGCGAGAGGCGCCACGGGTCGGCCGCGTGCTGCTGCTCTATGTCGACGAGGCGGTCGACGACAGGACGCCGTGCTGGCGGGCCGTTGATCGGGCGGCGGGACGGTTCAAAAGGAACCTGCGTCCGCTCGCGATGACGATCGATGTCTCGGCCGAGCCGGCCGGCCGTCCATGGCAGGTCGCCTTGCGTTGGATGAAGGAGGTCTTCGACCGCCAGCAGCGTCTCGCGCAGCGCCCGCTTGCCGAAGTCCCGGAAGACACCATACCCGAACGGTTGCGGCCGCACCTTTTCGACTTCGATGAAGCCGGAAAGTCGGTCCGTCTTCGCGGGGATCGCTATGAATTCTGGGTTTATCGGCAGCTCCGCAAACGCCTTGCCTCCGGGGAGTTGTCCCTCGACGACAGTGTTCGGCACCGCCGCTTCGGCGACGACCTGGTGGACCTGGACCGCACGGCCGAGGCGCTTCGGGATCTCGACAGTCCCTGGCTGCGCCAACCCGCCGACGCCACGGTCGATGCCTTGTGCGATCGGGCAAACTCAAGCATCTCGACTTCGACGCCGAGCACAAGACGCTGTCCTGGCGCAAGCCCAGGATCGACCAGGACGACGCCCTGCAGAGCCGCTTCTATGCCAAGCTCCAGGCGCGCGGAGTCCCTGACGTCTTCCGCTTCGTGAACGCGCGCTGCGGCTTTTTGTCGGCACAGACCCCTTTGCAGCCGCGCTACGCGAAGAAGATCGCCACCGAGGACAGCCTGATGGCGGTGATCGTCGCCCAGGCCATGAACCACGGCACGCTCGGCATGGCCGAGACCAGCGACATCCCTTACGACGTCCTGGAGGAGACGCATCGACAGCACCTGCGTCTTGCCACGCTCCGGGCGGCCAATGACAAGATCAGCAACTTCATCGCCGGCCTCGACATCTTCCCCCTGTATTCGTTCAATCCGGAAACCCTCTATGGCGGCGTGGACGGGCAGAAATTCGAGTCGGCCACGCCGACGATCAAGGCGCGGTATTCGCGCAAGTACTTCGGGCGGGGCAAGGGCGTCGTCGCCTACACGCTGCTGGCCAATCACATGCCGCTTGAGACGGACCTGATCGGTACCAACGAGCATGAAAGCCATTACGTCTTCGACATCTGCTACCACAACACCTCCGACATCATACCGACCGCGATCACCGGGGACATGCACAGCGTCAACAAGGCGAATTTTGCGATTCTGCACTGGTTCGGGCTGAAGCTGATGCCGCGCTTCACCAACGTCCAGGCGCAAGTGCAGCACCTGTATTGCGGAACCTCCCCGCCCGCGGAGAAAGCCTATCTGCTTCAGCCGATCCCGAGGTCGCGCTGATTACCCTGAAATCCCGGGGCGAGTTGGACTCGGATGACGTGGTCTGCCGCGTCGAAACCGGGCGCGCCCTGGTCAAGGCGGACTTGCATCCGGCCACCGGCGGCTCGGGCGCCTTCGCCTGCTCCGGCAAATATGCTGCTGGATGCCCTGGTGGCCTGTGCCGGCGTCACCCTGAAGGCCGTCGCCACCGCCATCGACTTCGACCTGAAGGGCGGGGTTGTAAAAGCCGAGGGCGGATCTGGATTTTCGCGGTACCCTGGGCGTGGCCAAGGACGCGCCGGTAGGCTTTGGCGAAATTCGCCTGACCTTCGAGCCTCAGACCTCCGAGCCCCCAGAGCGCATTGCGCAATTAACCAAGCTGACCGAGCGTTATTGCGTGGTGTTCCAGACCCTGGCCAAACCGCCACGTCTCGAGCTGACGGTCAGCCCGCAGCAATAGCGGTTGCGGGGTACTCGGCGGTCAGAGTTGCTGTCGCGGTGCTGGTTCCACCGTATCCGTCGCTGGTCGTATAGTCCCCGCCGCGTCGCCGGCCTGGATGCTGATCGAGCCGTCAGTATTGAGCACCACAACACCATTAGAGCGGTTTCCGACCAAGTCGGATACCGCTCCAGCTTTTTATCAGCCCTCGCCGGGCGCGCTCCGCGCTTGGCCGCCGCCTCAACGGCGGCTGGGGGGGTTTCCAACCTGATCGGGAAACGCCCTAGAGCGGTTTCCGACCTGACCGGAAACCGCTCCAACCACGCTTCCGACCGAGACGATGGTTGGAATATCGCCGACAGGATCACTGTCGTTTCCCAGCAACTGCGCTGCCGTCACAGTGCGTACGGCCAGCATGTCGATGCCAGAAAACCGCCATGCTCCACACCACGCACCATCATGACGGGACGGGAGCGAGAACGAAATCGGTGTACTGGCCAGGCATGACGGGAAAATTAATGATTGCAGTTGCATGCCTCGATATTATGCATTAATAACGGCAGTGACATTGCGCTTATTGCGCCTTGCATGTAGGGTGTCGCACATATCGTCGGCTGAGTTGCGGCAGGCGGCATGGGGGCAGGTATGAATGCCCCACCGGTTTTACGGTATGATTGATAGGTAGATTATGTAACCACGCAATCGTTGTCACGAGTGTCGAGAGGGGGGATGCATGTCGTTTCTGACGGGACCACGGCTGGCGTTCAAGGGAACGTTCATTGCGGACGTATCGACGGTCAACAACTTTCCACAGAACTACCGCGACGAGGACGACAGCCACCACTACCGGCGATTTACCGCCGCGGATTATGCGGACTGGAAGATCGGCTACTGGAATCCCTACGGCACCGGGGTGTGGCGGTTGACGGACTGCGCGGTGACCGGAGCCGTCCTGGCGGACGGCAGCAGCGTGACGGCGGATGACCCGGTGCTGTCGATGATCGTCGCCGATGCCGACGACCGGCCGCCGGCCAAGCTGGTGGACCTCGACCCGCAACAGCAGATGGTGTCGGCGATCTGGGGCCTGCTGGTACGGCTCGCCAGCAGAAGCGGCGTCGAGGCGGTGCGCGGCAGCTTCGACGTGGCGTCCTTCACCGACCTGTGGCGGCGCTCCTGGACACAGGCCAGCGACCTGCCGTATCCGCTGCATCCGCCAGCTTTTTTCGGCGCCTGCTGGCAGTCGGTGCTGACCGACCTGGCCTGGGGCGATCCGAGCGGCTCGGCGTTCCTCAAGCAGCTCCAGGCGGCGGCGGGGGATGGCCTGCTGTCCATCAAGATCAATGTGCACGGCTTCAACGCCGGCTATGGCGAACCCAATGGACACCAGGAGCCGCCGCCCGGCTTCACCACGGGTCTGCTGACCGGCAGCATCGGTGTCGCCCACCGGGACGAGCCGCGCTTCTTCACGCTGGGGCGCAAGTTGCAGCCCGCCGCGGTCGTCGACAACAGCGCCCCGGCCTTCAACTATTGCACCGCCGCAGTGGATGCCGGATCGAAGCGGCTATCGGTCGACCTCGGCAATTCGATTCCCTTCACCATGTGGCGCGGGCCGCTGCTCGCCGACACCTACGACATCGGCTATTTCAACGATAACGGCAATTTCCTTCCGCTGGGATCGGTGACCACCGGCACCGAGTGGTATGAACGCTCCGCCGGAGTGGTCGACCTGTCCCTCAGTGACGCGCAGATGAGTCTGATCGCTTCCGCCCCGCTGGCCGTGCGCTGCACATCCTGCGGATCCATCGTCGCCAGCGAGCCGACGGACGGCAAGTTCCTGCGCGCCGACCAGTTCGTCTTCCGCATGAGCCCCGGCGATCAGCCGCAGGTCGCGCTGTGGGCCACCGAATTCGGCCGCCCGCTGGCCAATGCGGCGGTCGGGGTGGTCTTCGACAACAGCGGCCTTCAACAGGGCGACGATAAAGACCCGTCCCCCGGCGTCCCGACGGAGGCCGTAAAGTTCCCTGCGGCGCTGACCACGGACAAGGATGGCCGGGCGGCCTTGACGCTGAGCGCCGCCGACCCGGGCGCTCCGCGCGCCAGGATCGACCTCGACGGCCAGGTTTACGGTATCCGGGCGAGTCTCCCCGGCGCCGGCTACACCAACCCGTGGGACTTCGTCAGCCTGCTGGTGTGGGACGACTACCAGGCACCGCAGGTGCCGACCTGGGAGGCCGACGTCGTACCGATCCTCGTCCAGTATGCCAATCTGTATCCGATCATGCTGCCGGTGCTGGACATGGGCGATTTCGACAGCGTGATGAAACATCTCGTGTCGCTGCAACACGCCATGGCGCTGCCCGAGGAGGATCCCAACTACATGCCGGCCGTGCGCGACCTGTCGCCGGCCAAGCGGACCATGATCCTGCGCTGGGCCTCGGACCCGGTGCGCGGCGAGAAGGCGGCGCGGGCACGGCCCGCCGCCGCCGCCCCGAGCACCGGGACGGCCGCGGTGTCGGCTCCGCGCGCGACCCATCCCGCCAACCGGATGACGAAGTGATGGCCCGTTTCCAGCTTCCGCCCTCGCTCGATGGAGATGCGACATGACCACCGGAACCCCGTGGGCCGAGGCCGGCCCCGTCCCCCAGGCCGGCAGCAAGGCCGTCGACCTGCGCAAGCCCGCCCCCTCGCTGTTCGTCAAGGCCAGGCCTCTGGCAACGCCGGAGGACGTGCGCAACGCCCTTCAACTCGCCAGCGAACTGGAACTGGCGACCCTGCCGGCCTATCTCCAGGCGGTCTATTCGCTGGATGAGCGGAAAAACGGGATGATCGTCGGCATGATCACCGGCGTCGCCATGCAGGAGATGGCGCATTTCTGCACCGCCTGCAACATTCTGGTCGCCATCGGCGGCAACCCGGCGATCGACGATCCGAAATTCATTCCCACCTATCCCGGCGGCCTGCCGAAGGACATCGGTACCCAGCCCGGCCAGCCCGAGTTCATCGTCCACCTGCTTCCCTTCTCCACGCAGCAGGTGCGGGACTGCTTCATGATCATCGAGGAACCGGCGAACCCCATCGACATCCGCGACAGTGCCCGCGCATCCCTGATGTCGGCCGACATCGCCGACAATTACCGGACCATCGGCGAGTTCTACGAGGCGATCTCGGCGGCTCTGAGCGCGGACGATTTCAAGGAGCCCCGCGTCAACCGTCAGGTCACCGGCATCCTCGACGTTCCGGTGATCCGCACCCTGGCCGACGCCAGAGCGGCCATCGACCGCATCATCCGCGAGGGGGAGGGCACGCCCAGCACGCCGCAGGAAAGCGACGGCACCATGGCGCACTACTACACCTTTTATGAGATCTTCAAGGGCCGCAAGATCGTCAAGAAGGACGACGGCTGGTATTTCGGCGACGACCTGGTGCCCTTCGACCCGACCGGCGTTCAGGACATCATCGCCGATCCCAAGCAGGCACTCTATCCCGAGGGCTCGAACGCGGCGATCCGCTCGCAGGCTTTCAACACCTACTTCTCCAACCTGTTGAAGGCACTGCACCAGAGCTTCAACGGCCAGCCCGACCGGATCAACGACTCCATCGGCCTGATGTTCGACCTGAAGGTTCAGGCCAAGCAGCTGATGCTGACGCCCATGCCGGGGCAGCCCGGCAAGTTCGCCGCCCCGACCTGGGAATATGTTTCCTGACCGCCGCCACCGCAGAGGGTCTCTTCATGCCGCACGCCATCCGTCCGCTTGTTACCGCCCTGGGTCTGGCCATGCTTGCCGGCACCGCCTCGGCGGCCGACAACATCTACTCCACCTTCGGCGCCCACAATCCATCGGAATACAGCAACTGCGAACACAAGGATTGTGTCTACCCGCGCCAGCCCGGCGAGCCCAGCGATCCCCAGTGGCCGCCCTTCTGGTCGTCGAACTGGACCATGTACCGGGTCTACAACGGCTATGTCGCGAACTCGCCGCCCTACGAGCCGAAGCCGCCGGCCCCGCTGAAAGAGGGGGTGGACTACGAGGTTTCCTATGGCTCGACCTATTACGACAGCACCTATTCCGCAGGTGCCGACGGCCAGGGCGCGATGATGGAACACTACGCCAAGCGCTGCCTGCCGATCTTTCCCGGATCGAACAAGTATACCTGCTCATTCGTTTCGCTCGGCAACAAGGCGTATTTCCTGACCTATGAGGAGGACCGACCGAAGGGCATGCCGCCCTGCTGCGTATTCTCGCCGCTCAACCATCCGCCGCGGGTCGACTTCGTCAAGCATCTGCCCTACAGCACCGGGGACAGCGCGCACTTGCAGGATCGGGTCCAGGGCTATTCCATATGGGTCGGCCGCGATACCGGCAAGCCGGTGCAGACCGGCGTCAGTCCCGACCGCACCGCCCAGGGCGACATCATGTTCGGCTACGCCTTCAACAGCAAGGCGACCGCCGACACCGACGGCCTGACCGACGAGCCCTACCGCACTCCGCCCAACGTCCCGCCGGCGGCCCGCGGTGTTCCCGTGCCGTCGCCTGACGCCATTCCCGGCCCCTACCGCAAGCCGCAATCCTTCTACTTCTCCGGCCAGACCGGAGCGGAGCCGAACGCACCGATCGTCACCCAGAACTACGCCAATTTCGCGCAGGTCCGTCCCGATCCGGCGAAGACCTGGGAGCTTGTCGGCAAGATGTGCTCCGGCACCCTCCCCGACTGCCACCTCTTCGCCGAAACCACGGCGACGGACCCGGCAGCCCAGCCGGCCGCCGCCTCGTGGGGCAGCATCAAGGGGAAGTGAGGCTGAACACCCCGTCATGAGTGTTTGCTGGGGGCGCGGGCGTCTCGCCCGCGCCCCCAGCGGGGATCCCATTTTTTCCTCGGTGGAGCGGGCCCTATGGCCTTGTGGCCCGACAGAAACCTGTGTCGCACCTGCTGCCTTGGGTTTTGCTCGACTTGCTCCTGCAAGGTATGGCCGCTTGCCAATATTGCGACTACGGATTATGACATCTTGTAGATAAAGTCCGGATACGGGAGATGTCGCGGTGGGGGGAGTGCTTGTTCGCTGGAGCTTTGTCATTGCCGGTCTCCTCGCGGTCACCCTGACGCCTTTTTTCATCCTGGAGCCATCGGTCGCTCGTCTGATGGATGCGGCGGGACAGGGTGGGGCGGTGGCCGTGTTCGGGTTCGTTGTCATCCTTCTGTCGGTTGACGTGGTGTTGCCGGTCCCATCCAGCATCGTCGGGGTGACGGCGGGAACCGTGCTCGGCGCCTGGGGTGGCGGGGTGGCGATCTGGCTGGGACTGACCCTCGGCTGCTGGGTGGCCCATCGCCTGGGAGCGCGGGCGGTGCTGCCGGCAGCGCGGCGGCTGATCGACGATGGTGAACTGCATCGGGCGCGCGCCCTGGCCACGCGCCTCGGCCCCGGCACCCTGGTGCTGCTGCGCGCCGTGCCGGTGCTGGCCGAAGCCAGTGTGCTGGCCGCCGGACTGGTCGGCATGCCGCTGCGCCGGGTGCTGGTGGTGACCGGCCTGGCCAATCTCGGTGTCGCTGCGGTGCTGGCGGGGCTGGGAGCGCAGGCCGCCGAGGCGGAGTCCTTTATGCTGGCCTTCGCCGCCAGCCTGGCGATCCCGGCACTCGGCTGGGCGGCTGTCCGGCTGGCACGGCCCGATCTGCTGCATTCGCATAAGCCCGTCGCCGCGGTCGAGGCACGGCTGACCGTCGCGCACCGCTTTCCCGTGGTGTTCGCCGACCACGTCCTGGCGCCCGGCACTCCCGCCCTGGCCGAGCTGATCGGCCGCGCCACAGCGGGCGAGCGACCGCGCGCCGCGTTCGTCGTCGACGGCGGTCTGGCCGGCGCCCGTCCAGCTCTGGCCGACGAGATCGCCGCCTATGCCGCCGCTCACGCCGCACGGTTCGAGGCGGTTGCCGAGGTCTTCATCATGCCCGGCGGCGAGGCCGCCAAGAACGATCCCGCGGTCGTCCAAGGGCTGCTCGGCTGGTTCGCCGCCAAGGGGCTCGACCGTCATTCCTGCGTTGTCGCGCTTGGCGGCGGTGCGGTGCTCGACGCCGTCGGCTTCGCCGCCGCTACCGCCCATCGCGGGCTGCGGCTGGTGCGCCTGCCGTCCACCGTGCTGGCGCAGAACGACGCCGGCATCGGCGTCAAGAACGGCATCAACGGCTTCGGTCAAAAGAACTTCATCGGCTGCTTCGCACCGCCGCATGGCGTGCTGATCGACCACACGCTGCTCGCCAGCCTGCCGGACCGTCACCGCCGCGCCGGCCTGGCCGAAGCGGTCAAGGTGGCGCTGATCCGCGACAGCGGTTTCTTCGCCTGGCTCGGCGCGCATGGCGCCGAGCTGGCGCGCTTTGCCGAGGCCCCGACCCGCGAGATGGTCCGGCGCACCGCGCTGCTGCATCTGGCGCAGATCACCAGGGGTGGCGACCCCTTCGAGACCGGCTCGGCGCGCCCACTGGACTGCGGCCACTGGGCGGCGCACAAGCTGGAAAGCCTGACCGGACATGCGCTGCTGCACGGCGAGGCGGTGGCGATCGGGCTGGCGCTCGACGCCCGCTATGCCCGCCTCGCCGGCCTGCTGGCGGACGGCCAGGATGCCGCGGTCGCCCGGCTGCTGGAGGGTCTGGGCTTTGCCCTGTGGCATCCGGCGCTCGACGACCCGCGGCTGCTCGACGGGCTGGAAGAATTCCGCCAGCATCTCGGCGGCCGGCTGACCGTCACCCTGCCCACCGGCCTTGGCCACGCCACCGAGGTCCACGCCCTTGACCGCGCGCTGGTCGCCGCCGCCCGTGACTGGCTGCGGGGACGGCGGGACAGCCCGGCATGAGCGCCGCCCTCGGTAGTGGCGATTTCCTGCGCGCCCTGATGCGGGCCGGCCGGCACGGCGAAGACCGCGCGGCGCTGCTCGCCGCGGCGGTGGCGACCGCTGGCGATGACGCGCCGCGGGGGCTGGCCCGCACCTGGTTCAGCGCCAGCACCGACGAGCAGGTGCTGATCCTGCGGACGCTGGCCGTCCTGCCACAGCCCGAACGCTTCACCGACATCGCCCGCGACGCCTGCCGCAGCAGCATGACGCCGCTGTTCGAGGCCGTCGCCCTCGACAACGCTTACGCCGCCGCCTGGTTCGACGAGCACGCCTTCAACCAGATGGTTCTCAAGGTGCTGTCGCTGGGTTGCGACCTGCGCCGCGTGGCCGGACTGGCTGGCCGCGTTACCCCGTCGCTGCGCCGCGCCGTCCTCGACTTCCACGCCGAGCGCATAGCCGCCGGCCGGGCGGTGCCGGCCGACATCGTCCTGATTCTGGGGCGCTGATTCTGGGGGCAAGCCGTGAACATCTTCGAGCCGCATATCCACATGACTTCGCGCACCACCACCGATTACCAGGCGATGCGCCTGGCCGGCATCATCGCCGTGGTCGAGCCGGCCTTCTGGCTGGGCCAGCCGCGGCGCCATGTCGGCAGCTTCGACGACTACTTTCTGTCGCTGCTCGGCTGGGAGCGCTTCCGCGCCAGCCAGTTCGGCATCCGCCATTTCTGCACCCTCGGGCTCAATCCCAAGGAGGCCAACCATCCGACGCTGGCCGCGGAGGTGCTGGAGCTGCTCGACCTTTATCTCGAGAAAGAGGGCGTGGTGGCGGTGGGCGAAATAGGTCTCGACGACGGCGGCCGGGCCGAGGAACAGGTGCTGGAGGCGCAGATTGCGCTGGCCCAGCGCCACGGCCTGCCGGTCCTGATCCACACGCCGCACCGCGACAAGCTGGCCGGCACCCGGCGCATTCTCGACATCGTGCGGAACAGCGGCATCGCCCCGGAGCGGGTGCTGATCGACCACAATGTCGAGACCACCATCGCCCTGACCCTGAACAGCGGCTGCTGGGCCGGTCACACCATCTATCCCGGCACCAAGATGGACGAGGCGCGCATGGTCGAGCTGGTCAAGATCCATGGCGCCGAGCGCATCATGGTCAACAGCTCGGCCGACTGGGGGATCAGCGATCCGCTCAAGGTGCCGAAGACCGTTGCCGCCATGCGGCAGGCCGGCATTCCCGACCAGACCATCGCCACCATCGTCTGGCACAATCCGGTGGCTTTCTTTGCTCAGAGCGGCCGGCTCGATCCCCAGGAGGTGGCCAGGCCGTTGCCGGTCGACCAGCGCATGCTGCACGAGGGCAACAGCGTACTGCGCGGCCAGGCGGCGGTCGTCGAGGACGGCTGATGCGCCGTCTGCTGGTGCTCGACATCGTCGGCCTGACGCCGGCGCTGCTGCCGCACGCCCCCCATCTCAGCCGGCTGGCCGCGCGCGGCGGGCTGCGGCCGCTATGCACCGTGCTGCCGGCGCTGACCTGCCCGGTGCAATCGACGTTCCTGACCGGCCTGGCGCCGGCCGGACACGGCGCCGTCGGCAACGGCTGGTACGATCGCAACCTGGCCGAGGTGCAGTTCTGGAAGCAGAGCAATCATCTGGTCCACGGCGAAAAGGTGTGGCAGGCGGCAAAACGCAAGAACGCGGCCTTCACCTGCGCCAAGCTGTTCTGGTGGTACAATATGTACGCCGAGGTCGACATTGCCGTGACCCCGCGCCCGATCTACACCGCCGATGGCCGCAAGATCCCCGATATCCACACCCGGCCGGCCGGCCTGCGCGATGAGCTGACGCAGGGGCTGGGGCGATTTCCGCTGTTCAATTTCTGGGGGCCGGGCGCCGACCTGCGGTCCAGCCGATGGATCGCCCGCTGTGCCGCCCAGGTCGAGCAGCGCTTCCGGCCGAGCCTGACCCTGGTCTATCTGCCGCATCTCGATTACGACCTACAGCGCTTCGGCCCCGATGATCCCCGCGTGCCGGCGCAGGTGGCGGCGGTCGACGCCCTGGCCGGCGAGCTGATCGAGGCCGCCGAGCGGGCCGGCAGCCGGGTCATCGTGCTGTCGGAATACGGCATCACCCCGGTGCGCGGTGCGGTGCCGATCAACCGGGCGCTGCGCGAGGCCGGGCTGCTGACGGTGCGCGAGGAGCTGGGGCGCGAACTGCTGGATGCCGGCGCCTCGCCGGCCTTCGCGGTGGCCGACCATCAGGTGGCCCATGTCTATGTCCAGCGCCCCGAGCAGCGCGACGAGGTGTGCCGCCTGATCGCCGGCCTGCCGGGAGTCGAGCGGGTCGAGGACGGGCTGGGCCATGCGCGGGCCGGCGAGCTGCTGGCGGTCAGCGCCGCCGACCGCTGGTTCAGCTATGGCTGGTGGCGCGATGACGACCGCGCCCCCGACTTCGCCCGCACCGTCGAGATTCACCGCAAGCCGGGCTACGACCCGCTCGAGCTGTTTCTCGACCCCCGGCTGACCTGGCCGCGGCTGGCGGTGGGCTGGCGCCTGGCGCGCAAGGCCCTGGGCCTGCGCACCCTGATGGACGTCATTCCGCTGGATGACCGCCTGGTGCGCGGCTCCCATGGCCGGCCCACCGACAGCGCGGCCGACGGGCCGCTGTTCATCACCTCCGACCCCGCACTGTGCCCGGCCGGGCCGGTGGCGGCGACGGCGGTCAAGGGGATCATGCTGGAGCATCTGTTCGATGGCGAATGACACAATGCCGGACCGGAGCACCCCCCGGCCCCACCTGACCTACTGCACCAACGTCCATCCCGGCGAGACCTGGACCGAGATTTTCGCGCAGCTTCGGGCGCATCTGCCGGCGGTGAAGGCGGTGGTGGCGCCGGGCCGGCGGTTCGGCGTGGGGTTGCGCATGTCGGAAGCGGCGGCGGCCGAGCTGCGGCCGGACAGCGGCGCCGTCGCCGAGTTCCGCGCCTTTCTCGCCGAGCACGGCTTGTATGTCTTCACCATCAACGGCTTCCCCCAGGGCGTCTTCCACGGCCGGCGGGTCAAGGACGCGGTCTATCTGCCCGACTGGCGCAGCGCCGAGCGACTGGCCTATACCGACCGGCTGGCGCGGCTGCTGGCGGCACTGCTCGAGGGCGAGCCGGAGACGCTGGAGGGCAGCATCAGCACCGTGCCCGGGGCCTGCAAGGCCCATCTTGCCGGCCCCGAAGCCGCCGCCGCCATCGCCGGGCGCCTGTTGCGCCATGCCGCCCTGCTGCACGACATTGCCCGCCGCCGCGGCCGGGTGATTGCCCTGGGGCTGGAGCCGGAGCCGGGCTGTCTGCTGGAAAGTATCGACGAGACGGTGGCGTTCTTCCGGGATCACCTGTTCACCGCCGCTGCGGTGGCGCGGTTCGCCGCCCTGACCGGGCTGGCGCGCGGCGATGCCGAGGCGGCGCTGCGCCGTCATCTCGGCCTGTGCCTCGACACCTGCCATGCCGCGGTGTGCTTCGAGGACGCCGGCACCACCCTCGCCCGGCTGGCGGCGGCTGGCATCCGCATCGTCAAGTTGCAGCTCAGCAGCGCCCTGGTGCTGCCGCGCGCCGATGCCGCGGCACGCGCCGCGCTGACGCCCTTCGCCGATGGCGTCTACCTGCACCAGGTGCGTGGCCGCACCACCGACGGCCGACCGCTGGCCTTCGCCGACCTGCCCGAGGCGCTCGCCTCGCCGCCGGCCGAGGCCGAATGGCGGGTGCATCTGCATGTGCCGGTATGGGCCGAGCGCTGTGGCCCGTTCGCCACCACCCGGCGTTTCCTCGAGGACATCCTGCGTCACCATCGTGCCGCGGCGGTCACCGGCCATCTCGAGGTCGAGACCTATACCTGGGACGTGCTGCCGCCGGCGGTGCGCACCCTCTCGCTGACCGACAGTCTGTGCAAGGAACTGCAATGGGTCGAGAGCGCGCTGTGTTGAACCGGCTGGCGGTCGCCCTGCGGCTGGGGCGGGTGTCCAACCTGCCGACGGTGTGGAGCAACGCCGCCGCTGGCGCGGCGCTGGGCGGCAGCGTCCTCGACCCGCCCGCCGCTCTGGCCGCGCTGATGCTGTCGCTGTCGCTGTTCTATGTGGGCGGCATGTATCTCAACGATGCCTTCGACTGCGCCATAGACGCCCGCGAGCGGCCCAGCCGGCCGATCCCCGCCGGCCTGGTATCGGCGCGCGGCGTGTTCGCCGCCGGCTTCGCCATGCTGGCGGCCGGCCTGCTGCTGCTGGCCGGCATCTCCGCCGCCGCCCTGGCGGCAGGGCTGGCGCTGACCGCCTGCATCGTGGTCTACGACCGGCACCACAAGGGCAATCCGTTCGGCCCGCTGATCATGGCCGCCTGCCGCGCCCTCAGCTACGGTGTCGCCGCCCTCGCCCTGGCCGGAGGCCCCGGTGCTACGCTGGACCTGGGAGTGCTGGGGCTGGGTGCGCTGGCGCTGGCCTGTCATGTGGTCGGCCTCAGCCACATCGCCCGCTTCGAGAGCGTCAACCAGAGCGGCGCCCGGCTGCCGCTGGCGGTGCTGGCGGTGCCGCCGCTGCTCATTCCCTGGGCGCTGCCCGCCGCGTGGCCCGCAGCCCTGGGGCTGCTCGCGTGGGACACCTATTGCCTGGGCTTCGTCCTGATGCCCGACCGGCGCGACGTCAAGCGCGGGGTCTGCGGCCTGATCGCCGGCATCAGCCTGCTCGACGCCGCCCTCCTCGCCGGCCTGGGCTGTCCCGTCGCGGCGGTGGCGGCAGTGGCGGCCTTCCTGCTGACTCTGGCCTTCCAGCGAGCTGTACCAGGGACGTGAGACGTGTACCGGCGATAATGTTTGACACAGGCTCGAACCGATGCGCCGGTCCGCCCTACGGCAGTCCGTGACGTCGGGTGCGTCACCCCGGTGATTCCGCTGGCTTGCCGGGCTCACGATGGACCTCGGGAACAGCGGAAGCCGAGGCCGAAGTCGGGCATCGGGGGGGACGCCTCCAAGCGGCACGCCGCGCGGACGAGACGCGTATCGTTCCAGGAACCGCCGCGAACCACGCGCTCCGATTTATCGGGTGCTCTCCAGGCGGTGCCGTCGGTCGGTGCGCCGTCGTATGAGTCGTGCCAGTCGTCGGCACACCATTCCTCGACATTGCCCTGCATGTCATGCAGACCCCAGGCGTTGGGACGCTTCAAACCGACCGGATGGGTTCCTGCCTTTTCGTGCGGATACTGTTTCTCCGACCAGCCTTTGCTGTCAACCCCGGTGTCCAGTTCGAACCCTTCGCCGCTGTTGCCGCCATACCAGGCGATGGGATCGAGAGCGGGGGCGTTGTTATCCCCGAGGATCGTGATGGCGCCGGTTACCGACAGCGACATGACGGCGGAGATCCATCAAGCCCTCGAAGACAAAGGTCTCTCCCCCGCCACTCACCTTGCCGATGCCGGGTATGTCGATGCCGACCTGCTGGTTGGCAGCCAGATCAAGCATGGCATTGAATTGCTTGGTCCTGTGCGTCCCGATGTCAGTTGGCAGGCCAAGGAGGGCAAAGGTTTCGATGTCTCGACCTTCGTTATCAATTGGGAGGACGGAAAAGCCACCTGTCCAGAAGGCGCGACCAGCGTTGACTGGACGCCAACTCACGATAGCTGGGGCAATGAAACCATCCATATCGGCTTTGACCGGAAAATCTGTGCTGCCTGTCCCAGCCGCTCGCTTTGCACTCACGCAAAGTCCGGTCCCCGCGAAATCACCTTGCGCCCCCGTCCCCTGCATGAAGCGCTGCAGAATGGTCGTCAGCAGCAGGAAACCGAGGCATGGCATGCCCGATACAGTAAACGCGCCGGAATCGAAGGAACCCTGTCCCAGGGTGTCCGCGCCTTTGGTTCGCGCCGCAGCCGCTATCGAGGATTGATCAAGACAAGGATACAGCACATTTTTACCGCCATGGCGATTAACCTGGTGCGCGTGGACGCATGGCTTACCGAACGCTCTCGCGCAAAGACAAGACGATCTGCTTTTGCCTCCCTCGCCCCCAAAAGGATAGGTAACTGCCCAGGTTGGTGGGCAGTCAGGCGATCGCCAGCTTGGCAATGAGGACGGCCGAGGGGGCCTTGAACGCGTCGAGGACGTTCCATCCCTGCTTTCGGGCGGTGTCGGCGGTACCGCGCAGGATGACGAAGATG
>OBEQ011736763.1_pt1 | contig 15446 bp, 16 predicted proteins | sample 1670901 | NCBI WGS metagenome assembly OBEQ01 (sample SAMEA104232315, study PRJEB22302) | groundwater metagenome | biome: forest; feature: aquifer; material: groundwater | place: USA | collected 2011-08-07 | depth 5.4 m | reverse complement strand
TCCACTTCAGATAAAGCAAAGGAAAAGATGAACAACCTGCTGGAGCGCATGCGAGCCACCAAGACCAAGATGGACGAGCTTGAATATGCAGCATACGTGCTGGATAGGCAGGGTCGTATTTCAGAAGCCGTGAGCAAGAAGCGTGGAGCTGAGTTCGCTAAGGGCGTGTGGCGAGGACTCGATGCCGAATATAAAAAGCTCTGGAAGCGTCAGCGCGCGAAGCGACCTTAAACATATAGAAAAATATATGTTCGTTCCTTTTGAAACACAGCAGTACAAATAATTCTAATTATTTGAACAGTTTTTATCTCCTACCTCCTTATATATATGGTTAACACCATCGTCCCCGTAAATTATCCTGTCACGAACTCTCCAAATAATGTTTCAGACGTACAGCGCGTAGCTGAGAAGTTATTAAATCGTGATGTAAGTCCTAATACACTCAAAGCTCTAGCGTCAGACATGCGGTATTTCTTTAAGTGGTATTCAGATAAGAACGGCGAAGAGTTTAGCTTTGAGCGAGTCTTGCAGCGTGACGTAATAGATTTCAGAGATGATATGCAGCGCAATGACCTAAAACCTGCCACAGTTAATCGCCGTCTGGTGAATGTACGTCTGCTCTTGAAGACTGCGGTTGAATTAGAAATTATTTCTAAGAATCACGCTGAAGACGTGAAACAGATTGCATCACAAAGTCTTGCACCAAAAGGTCTTACAGAACAGGAGACACGAAAATTCCTAAAAGAATGCGAATTACACGGCACGCTAAGGGATAAGATGGTAATTCATCTGTTGCTTTCAGCAGGACTGCGTGCCAGTGAGGTAATCGGTTTAACAATTAAAGATGTTGAAATAACCGAACGTAAAGGGCATGTAACGATTCGACGTGCTAAAGGTAATAAGCAGCGTGTCGTCCCTTTAGGAAGCCGATTACGTGAGTTGATTACTGGGTACATGATAATTGAGGGCCCAACAGAAAATTTGGTTTTGGGACAACGAGGCGCAATCACACAATTTGCGCTTAATAAACTTGTTGGGAAATATGCCGCAAAAGCTGGCTTGAAAGTACATCCACATACCCTTAGGCATGTATTCGCGTTTCAGTATCTTCAGAAGAACCCTGGGGACATCGTAGGATTGTCACAACTATTGGGGCATTCGAGTATTAGCACAACACAAATCTATACACAGAACAGGCTTGAAGATTTAGCAGAAAGGATGGAGGCCGTTGTGTTCTGAAATAATTAGTGGATATTCGTTGATTCCTATAAAATGAGGGTGCTTGTCCACTTTCTTACATTTTATGGCCGCATTTTGCGTCCAGTTCGCAGCTCAGTGCTCACCTTGGGGTGCCAGCACGGCCACTGAGCTGTACGAAAGTGCAGGGAAGTGGACAAGCCCGACTGGCATCCCAAATTGCGGTTGCGGCGGTTTTATCACCTACCGCTTTTTCCAATGGCAAGAGTTTTCAGGCAAATAGGACTCCTTTATATAGTGCTTATTCCTTTGGTTCTGGTCGCTTGCACTAAAACGAACAATTTAAGCGGTAAACCTGATTTCGATACCTTGAATGCGCAAGCGGCATCAGGCTATCCAAAAGCAGCTTACGAGCTAGGTGTGCAGTATTACTCAGGTAAGTACGTCCCAAAGCACGATGCGAAAGCCTACGCATGGCTGAGTATTGCGAAATCAGAAGGCTACCCTGACGCTGAAGCACTTTTAGCGAAGGTAGAAAAATCCATGTCACCCGCACAGGTCGCCCAAGGACAGGACTTGGCCACCACGGCATTGGATGAACTGAATCAGCGAGTAGCAAGTGGAGGCTATCAAGATAAACAAAATGCCGCAGCTACGGGGATTCTTAATGCAATCCAGCAGTACTATATGGAGAACAACCGACTGCCTCCTGCTATCGCAAATTACACTGTGCCAAAAGACGACGGTCACGGCGATACCGACTGCAAGACACTCGGCAAAAGCTGCCTCATCGAAATCTGCGCTACTACAGGGCAGGAGTGCGCTGGCATGATTGATCTTCAGCTACAGAAAGATCAGTACCCATTGCTCAAAGACCCTCTGGCCGATTCCCCAGGGACAGGCTTCATGATGGCTACTGATACAGCAGCAAACGGCAAGACGAAGGTTATTCTCCAAGGTCGTTTCTCAGGTTTGATAGCCAGTCGTGACTTCTGACCCTTTGACATTAATAACGTCTATTTTAATCCTTAATCTTAGCTTTATACTTACTATCAACCCCTTCTTATATGAAAAATCTACTCCATCGCAGACTTTGGCTATTGTCAGCCACGTTTGGCGTTCTATTGGTACATGGAACGGCACTTGCTCATAGCGGCTGCTGTTCGAGTCACGGCGGGGTCGTCGGGTGCGGCTGTGGCGATGGGTCGCCGCTTTCAGCAACTTGCGCTCCCTACTATCCTGAATGCAGCAATGGAGGCTCCACGAATCAGACCCCCAGCTATTCAACGCCCTCCTATACCACTCAGCCTTCTTGCCCCACTGGTCAGCATTTCGACGTAAATTCCAATGAGTGTTCCTGTCCTTCTGGCATGTCAGTTATGGCAGGAGGCAGTTGCGGTTGTAACGCGGGCTATACCCTCGCGCCTAGCGCAACGTACTGTATGCGCCTTCCTGCTCACGCTCACGGCGACCAGAGCAATTCAGATGGATGGCAATGCGATACGGGCTATTTGAAACAGGGAAGCAGTTGCACCAAGGTTATGTCTTCAAGCAGCAGCTCGTCTGTTTCCTCTGTTAAACCTGTCACGGTCACGCCAAAAAATAACACCAAGTGCCATGTGAATGGTGCGCTTCCTGATACCTCATGTACTCCAGGTGCTGTCTTTCAGGACGCCACCAAAGACAAGATTTGTATTTCAGGTTATACGAAGAAGGTGAGGAATGTGTCAGTCTCACTGAAGAATAAAATTTATTCTGCGTATGGAGTCATCAAGCACACGGCAGCCACCTACGAAATGGATCATCTTATTCCTTTGGAATTAGGCGGTAATAATGACATCACGAATCTGTTCCCAGAAGCAGCGAACCCAAAGCCTGGATTCCATGAGAAAGATAAGCTCGAAAACTATCTCCACAAGCAGGTTTGCAACGGGGCTATGACTTTGCAGGAGGCGCAGGCAGAAATAGCCACTGATTGGTTGAAAACGTACAACACCATATTCAGCATTTCCTCTCATTGACCATGAAACGCACTTTCTCAGTCGGGCTGCTAGCCATAGGAGTAATCCTGAGCGGCTGTCAAAACACGACCATAAAATCCACAACTAGTGTTGGAACGGCACAGTCATCTCAAACTTCTTCGTCTATCCCTGTCAGGACGGGAAATGCCAACAGTAGTAGCGCAGCAAGTGTAGCCAGAAAGAAAAAGTATCCCACTATCATTGATGTCCCTTCGCTACTTGGAAAAGACTTCGACCAAGTTGCCGTCAAACTGGGCAGAGTGCTTGAAGACGATTCAATGAGCAGTCACGGGGAGAAGTGGTTCGGGAGACAGGGCGTAGAAGTCGGCATCTCGTATGATTATGGAACGAATAAAGTGACTGAAGTGTTTCTCTCAATGAACGATGACAATATGCCAATTACAGACATCGAAAAGCTGATGGATAACGGCAACCTAAAGTCAGATGCTGCTGGATATAGTGTTGATGCGAGAAAATCCATGAACACTGAGGGCTACACGGGCATTCGGGTTGCTCCACGGTAAATCTTTTTCAGTCACGTACTAACGAACAATCAATAACTACGAACCAAGAACGCCTAACAGTGCTTCAAGCGCCGACTTTTCACTTGTCATAACTGGGCTTACCGCTCGCAGTTGGCGCAATACTGTATCAATTTTGCCGTCTATCTCGTTCCACTTCGCTTTATCCATCGGCTTCAGCTTGGCTTCTGCATTGTCCCATTCGTATTCGAGATCACCGATGCGTGTTGTCGCTTCAGACTGCTTCTCGGCATTCAAGAGATCGAGCGTGTCTTGGGTAATTGTGCGAAAAACAGAGAGATCACCGAGCGGCGAGGCCTGCTTAACCGCTCCTGTACCCGATGTTACCTCAGGTATGGGTGCCTGAAGCGCCGACTGGCGAACGTGATATCCAATGCCGCCTGCAAGGATAAGAATTGATACGACAATGGCGGTCTGCCATATACCTCCTTTTTCATTCATTTCAGCCGTATTTTCTTCGGGGGAGGTGATGACATCCTTTTTTGTGATAGAAAGATAGGTAACGATCAGGAGAATGCCACCACAGAAGATCACGCTCGTCATGGTTGCGCCAAGTCCCAGTCCACCGTGGTTCCCTGGTTGGGAGAGCAGATCGCCTATGGACGCACCAAGCGGGCGGGTCAGAATGTAGATAAGCCAAAATGAGAGAACAGAGTGCAGACCTGCTTTCCAGCCGATTGCGAAGATGACGATGAGCGATGCGACGATAGCGCCAGTCACCAGATACCCGAGGCCAAGGCCTTCTGCTATGAGATCTCCAGAAGCTGTTCCAAGTGCGAAGGTAAACAGAATAGCGAGCCAATAGAACGTTTCTCTGCGCGTTGTAACAATAGAGTGCATCGAAAGTGTTTTTTCGTTCAGATACCAGACGAGGAATGTTGCCGCCAAGAGGATGCCGAATAGGATAGTACTGAATTCAAGCGGCACGCCCATTGCATCAGTAAGATTATCGGTGACGAGCGTTCCAAAGACGCTCACAAGTGCAACGGTGAGCCAATAGAGACTTGGAATGTATTTTTTAGCTCTGAACTGGAAGATCAGCGTAAGAACAAGCAACACGCCTGTCACAATCGAGGTGAGCGTGAGGCCGAAGTTCAAATTCACATTCAGAAAATCAGCCGCCGTTTCGCCCACTGTTGTGCAGAGGATTTTGATGATCCAGAAGTAAAGAGTGACTTCGGGAACCTTATTGAGCATTTTGCGGGCTGTCGCTGTCTGTATTGCCATATGGAGGCTGGGATGAAAGGTATGGTCGCCATAGTGCAGGGCTAAAACGAAGAATGGATGAAGAAAACTTAGATGCCCAACATGCTGTGAAATAGAGGGAGAAATTCGTCCCTTTCCCTAATTCACTGCTCACATTCACTCGTACTCCATGTCTGTTCAGAATTTCATGCGTTATCGCCAACCCCAGTCCTGCACCGCCTTTTTTGCTGTCTCTCGCTGGATCAATTTTATAGAAACGCTCAAAAATATGGGGTAAATGCTCTGCGGCTATCCCTATGCCAGTGTCTTGCACAGATAGCAGTACCTCCTTATCTGAGCGTCTAAGCTGGATTTGGATAGAGCCGCGCTTCGTATAGGTGATGGCGTTTTGAATCAGGTTATAGAACACTCGTTCAAGTTCCTGTTCATTTCCAAGTACATGCACATTCGGTTCGAGCGATGCTGTAAGTTCAAGTTTTTTCTCCTGAGCAAGTTTCTGCATCTTGGTAACAATGCGTTCGGTCAGCATGGACAAATCTACTGATGCAAATTGTGAACGGGGCTGTGTACCGACTCTGGAGAGGAAGAGAAGTTGTTCGGTAAGCAGGGACATGTGTTCCACCTCATCAAGGGTGCTGTGGAACAGCGAACGCATTTCTTTTGGTTTCAGAGAGGCATCACGCAAAGCCACCTCCAATTCTGTTTTCATAACAGTAAGAGGGGTGCGTAGCTCATGTGACGCATCAGCAGCGAATCGTTTTTGTGTTTCCAGCGATTGACGAATTGGCCGAAGCATCCAGCCTGCAAACAAATAGCTCAATGCTCCAACGACGACGAGGACAACGGCATCTGTCACAACGATACTCACGCGCAGCCGTTCCAATGTTTCTATGAGAGCATGTTCCTGTGGCGAATTAGCCGATAATTGGTCACCGAAGGAATCGGTGATGTTGATGACGAGTTCGTAGTACAGGAGGCCGCTTAACACTGCCAAAATCAAGAGTACGAACAGCGTGTAGAGCGCTGAAAGTTTGAGTCTTGCCCTCAGGAATAGCTTATCCTCTGAGGCAGTAGCCGACACCGCGAATGGTTTCGAGAAGGGGTTCATCATGGTCAGAGTGAATTTTTGCACGCAGGTTCTTCACATGCACGTCTATGACATTACTGAAAGGGTCGAAGGCCGTATCCCACACATGATGGACGATTTGCTCGCGCGTGAGAACTTGATTCGGGTGTCGCATGAGATATTCAAGGAGGGCAAATTCTTTGACTGTCAGGGTTATTTTTCGCGCCCCTCGCATCACGCTTTTCTGTGCGCCATCGAGAACCAAATCTTGTACTTGCAGTACCACAGGCAACGTCGCCTTCGGTCTTCGCAGAAGAGATCGCACTCGTGCCACCAGTTCATCGAAGGCGAACGGTTTCACGAGATAGTCATCTGCGCCACTGTTCAGGCCTTCCACCCTATCTTCAATCGTATCTTTCGCAGTAAGCATAAGGATGGGGATTTCAAGGCCAGCCTCACGTAATTCTTTACACAATTGCAGGCCATCTTTCCCCGGGAGCATCCTGTCGAGAATGAGAAGGTCGTACATACCCGGTCTTTGTTCAATTTGCTTTTGTCCTTCTGCTCCATTGCATACGAAATCAACAGCAAAACCTTCTGCTTTCAGGCCTTTTTGGATTGATTCGGCAATCTTCTGGTGATCTTCAACAATGAGGATGCGCATGTCTAGGACAGTGTACTCCCGAAGATGAAGATTTCATGAAGAGAAAGACAATCTTAACCCTTTCTTAACAGTTGCATCGTATGGTGAGAGCCTTACTTCATTCACCCATTTTTCTATGACAGGCAGAAATAAATTTACGCTCGGCATGGTAGCGGGCGCAACCGCGCTTATTGCGGCGATTCCATTTGTCGTACAGATGTCGAACGCTGCATCTAGCACACCAGCGACGACTTCCACATCGTCAGTCACGTCGCAGCCTTCTACGGCTACTGACACAGACAAAGAAGTTCCCGATGCGCAGGAAGCAGCCACTAACGCATCACTGGCCAAAATTACGGCAGACGTTGCAGCTCAGACCGCACTTCAGGCACAGCCTGGACAGGTTCACGAGAACAAGCTCGATAACGAAGGAGGCAGCCTCGCCTACAAGATCGAGATCACCAATGCTGGCAAGGAATATGACGTTCTTGTTGATGCTGTGAGCGGTAAGGTGATCAAGAACTGGGAAGACGGCCAAGGTGGTCCACATCACGGTGACGCGAACGAAGCTGACGAGCATGGCACTGAGGTGAAAGATGCCTCTGATGCCAACGAAGCTAACGAGAAGCCAGGGCAGACAGACCAAAACGAGCAAGAGGACGCACCTACTTCAGCGGCAACATCATCGGCTCAGTAGTAATATTTTAGGAGGGAAGGGAAAGGCCGCTCGAAAGGGTGGCCTTTTAGTTGAATACTGGATAAACCTTCGTATTTGGCCTCTAATGCCCCTCTCAAAGTCACATATATAAAGTGACATTGGAGACATGAACGCTTGGTAGAAGCCAAATACGAAGGTCTACGAGGGGGGTAAGTAAGGGTTCTGTCCTTGCAGCCGGTCTTTATTTTGGTTTTATCGCATAAAAGCATACAATACGCCTCCTATGAGGCTTCAATCCTTCAGAGTTCGTAATTATAAATCCATCGTAGATAGCGGTCCTTGCCGACTATCTGACAATGACAATATTTTGGTGCTGGCAGGGCAGAATGAATCTGGCAAGAGTTCGGGGTTGCAGGCGTTAAGAGACTACGAAAGCGGTGAACTACAACGTGGAGCGCTGCGCCACTTCCCTATAATCCAATATCCAGAGATTGAATGTACCTATGTGATTGAAGACGACGATAACCTGTTTGAAGCAGTTACAGATGATGTAGAGAACATTCCAACCGCACTTGAAACTGTCTTTTCTAAACTGAAGACCGTCACGCTAATTCGTCGGTTCACGTCCTTAGAAGATGCCGAATTATCCTTTGACGATGGGCTAAAGCAGAAGATCGCTGATGAAATAGAGATCGCAAAAAAAGTTGAGGCAGCAGAGGCAGAGCCAACACCCACCCCCGAGGAAACGACGACACCGCCTAGTCCTGCTGCAACGGCTACGGCTGCCAAGCCAGTAGCGCCTGCAAAGAAGCCCGATCCATCTCTGGCTGAAATGGCAGAAGCTGTTTTTCAGATAGCGCCTAAAATTATTTTCTTCGATGACTTCTGCGATTTACTGCCTGACCATATTCTTGTTTCTGATTTAACAGCAAAAAATACTGAATCGAATGGTTACAGCGCAGTGAAGAACATCGAGACAGTCTTGGATGCCGATTTCACGAAACTTGATGAATTGGAAGATGCACCACGCGCTTCAAGCGAGGAGGGTTTTAACACAGTGCTGACAGCCAATTTTAATGAAAAATGGAGGCAGAAAATCTTTGGCAATAATATTGTCAAAATCGCTGTAAAACACCAGCAGGGCAGGAAAGAGGGCGGTGCATATCTCAATTTCTTCGTTCTGACGAAGGACGGTGAATACCTTGCACCTGAACAGCGCAGTCGTGGGCTTCAATGGTTCCTTTCGTTCTACCTTCAGTTAAAAGCTGAGAACAAAAAGACCGAAGACTTGATTATCCTTTTCGATGAGCCTGGTCTATATCTACACGCGAAGGCGCAGGAGGACATAAAGAATTTATTTGAGGAATTGGCCCAGAAAGCCCAGATCATTTACTCGACACACTCCCCGTATTTGATAGACACCAAGAAACTGCACAGGGTTCGTCTTGTTCTCAATAGTAAGGAAGGAGGCACAACAATTGAAAAAATAACCACTAATAAAGTGATAGACCAGAAGGACGCATTGAAGCCGATCATTGACGCAATGGGACTCGAAATCGCACATGGCTTCTCTCCCATGCAGAAGCAAAACGTGATCTTGGAAGGCATTTCAGACTTCCATTACTTCACAGCTATGAAAAAGCTGCTGGGCATCAGTGGGGACTTTGCCTTCGTGCCGTCTATGGGTGCATCAAACGTCCATCTTTTGATGGAACTTTGTACAGGATGGGGACTGGAATGGTTGATTATTCTCGACGATGGGAAGGCATCAAAAACAGCCTATAACCAGATCAAAAAATCTTTCTTCGATGACAGGGATGACGATGCACAAAAGAAAATATTTGTCATGGAAGGCATGGACGGGATTGAGGACGCCTTTAGTAATACCGATCTGCAAATCGTCGAACCTGAAGCAAAGTTTCCTGAAGGCATTAAGAAATCCCAAAAAGTTCATGAGTATGGAGGCAAGGAATTGTTCTCTCGCAGGTTTCTAGAGATGGTTGATAACGGCGACATCACCAAGGAAAAACTTACGAAGACCGCTATAAAAAACTTTGAGAAGGCATTTCGCTTCATCGAAGCAAGTTTTAATCCTATCCAAGTAAAGGACGTTGCCCAAGGAGTCGTTGAAAGGGTCGTTGCTGAAACCTTGGCTAAGAATGAAGCGGCTGCTACGAAACTAGCTAAATAGAGATTAGTATAGCGTGCCTTCCTGAATCGTCTTGTGGTAGATGTATAGGCTTCGGTCTATGTCCCTAGGCGTCACATGCAAGCTATCAGCATAGCGTCGTAGCACGTCGAGATAGGCTAGACAGTCTTCCACGGTGAAGCCCTTCCCTCCCTCGCGCCAATCGAGTACGCCATAGAGGTGAAACACTTTCCAAGCGCGAATATCAATTACGCCGTATTTCTCAGGATAAATTAGGGTCAAAATTGCCGTAGCGACTGGCAGTGACACACCGCTTAATTCAATGAGCTTCGTAAGCTTCTCTCTATCTGAAGGTGCGGCTAAAGCCTTTGCTGACACGCTGATGACTGTTTCAGGATCGTTGCTGAGATAATGCTGCTTTGGACGAGGCGATTTCCACATGCCCATCGCCACTAATTCATCACGATTGAACCAGCCACGACCTTGCACGACTTCCAAAGTCTTCATCAAAGTAGCAGTAGTGGGGTACTCGTCACCCTTCACCACGGCTCTAAGCATGTCTTCTGCTGTTGAGAACTCTTTGTTCATATTCAAGATTGTGCATAGTAGTACGAGACATATAGTAACACTATATATGTGTTGAAATAACTTTTATATTTCGACAATCGCATTAATTTGAATATGAAAAATTAAGTGGTAAAGTCGCAACTTCTCCTGGGGAGGAAAAATTAATATCTCAGTAATTATTATTGCACTTTATTTTTATAAGGTGCTTTTTTTATGCCCTGAGGCCAAACACAAACATTTTATTTCTTCACCCATTTTTTATATGCAGTTTTGTTAAATACTTTTTATTTCTTATTTTTTATTTCTATTTTTCTATTTATTTTTATGAAAACTACAGTTCAAGAAGTAGATATCGTGACTCCCTTCAAGAAAGCAATGCTTAAACCTATTGAGCCGCCTTCTGAGATTGAAGAATTGTTATATTTCGAGTACCCAATTAAAGTCGTCCCATTTACTGAGTTTAGCAAATTAACCCAAGTATTTGGTCAGCCACACTTAGAAGCGCGAATCCATCAAGGCAACGAAGAAAAAGCGACCATTCTATTTACCCAAGATGCGCATATTTGTCATTACATCGAGAATGTTGGTGTTGATTCTATAGATTTAGCCATTCTAACATTTTGGAATGGCTACACAGCAGGTGTTTCGACCTCTCAAATCCAAATCATCGAGGAGGAAGAACAAAAGAAATTAAATTCCTAAATATTTCTAATACCTTTTTATTTATTATTTTTTTCATTTTTATGAACAATTCTCAAAAGACAGCGATCATTTACGCACGAACAGGAACAAAAGTATGCCCTGAGAGAAAAAGCTCAATTGCAGGGCAAATCGAAAGTTGTACTGAATTTGCAGAAAATTTGGGATATAAAATCCAGCAAGTCTATTGTGATGAGGGTAGGTCAGGTGCAACAACTAAAGGCAGAACAAGTTTAAGCGATGCCTTAGAAAGGATTCAAAAAGGTGATATCAGTGCATTGATAGTCCAAAGGATGAGTGCGCTTTCTCGAAGAACACTAGACCTTTTAGACCTTGTTTCAGCAATGGAAAGGCAGGGGGTGAAATTCTTGTCTGTACAGGAGCAAGTGGAGGGTAATAGTTCAATAAATGCCTTTAGTCGAACCATAATGCTGGCTTTGGCCGAATATGAATCTCGAACTATGAGTAACCGTATAAAAGAAGGAATACGGCGCAAGAAAGCCAGACAAACTACTCAGAAAAGTAAATAGATGTTCATTTAGCATTTATAATTTATTGATCTCAAAACAATGACTACGGTTAAAGCAGATCATCGGCCTAAGCGCGTTGCAATCTATATACGCGTAAGTACTCTCGAACAAGCACGAGAGGGCAACAGTTTAGACGGTCAGAAAGATAGCCTCACTGATTTTATCAAATCCAATAGTAAAGATAAGAATTGGGTGACGAGCGATGATCTGCTTTACATAGATGATGGCTTTACAGGCGCAGACGATGAACGACCAGCGTTTCGTCGAATGATGAAAGACGCTGATGACGGTAAATTTGAAATATGCCTTGTATGGAAAATTGACAGGCTTTTTCGCAAAACGATTCTTCTTCTTCAAACAGTTGATAAATTAATAAAGCACGATATTCAATTCGTTTCAAAGAATGAAAACATAGATACATCAACATCAATGGGGCGATTCTCTTTAACTGTGCTAGGCGCTATAGCCGAGATGGAGCGCGAGACAATTCGAGAGCGCACTATTATGGGTAAAATTATGGGTGCTAAAAAAGGGAAATATGTAGGAGGGAAATACCCACCTTTTGGTTATGACGTAGATAAGCACGGCATGATGGTGATAAACAAAGACGAGGCCGAAATAGTGCGAGAGATTTATAAAATGTTGGTTCAAGAAAAGAAAACCCAGACTCAGATTGCAAAAATTCTAACGGCACGCAGAGTACCTACTAAATCAGACACAATGCGTGTTAAGCGAAGAACGAATCAAGTTGGGTTTTGGGCGCAAGCGGCAATAGCTGACACGCTGAAAAAGGACGAATATGCAGGAACCTATTATTACGGCAAACGTGAGACTTATGTGAACGATGCAGGCGATAAATTACAACGTGATCGGCCACGCGAGGAGTGGATACCGTTGCCCTGTCCTCCAATCATAGATAAGCCCATATTCGATCAAGCACGCTCAATGACACGTGATAACGAAAGGTTCTCTAAGCGCGCTTCAGATCATCTCTATCTGCTTCGTAGCAAAATCTACTGTGGTGAGTGCGGGGGAAGGTATCAGGGCTACCCCAAAAAGAAAAAAGGTATTTTATATTTTAATTATCATTGCAGCCGCAAGGGGAAGGACAAGAGCGATAAGCCCTGTAAAAATAAGGAATATTCTGAAATCAAACTTGATGTGATTGTCTGGAAGCCAATAGATGAATTGCTGAAAAACCCCAAGGCGACGCTGAAAGCTTATGATTTAAAATTGAAACAAGAATCGAAGGCTGCTGAATACAAGGCTCAGATTGCCGACTATGAAAAAGAGCTTCTTGAAAAAGACAACGAGATAGCTTCTTTAGTGGCTATGGCTAAACGAGGTAAAATCACCGAGAGCCTCTACGACAAGGAATACGATACGACAAACGCTGAGAAAACTGTTATTTGTAATGAGATTGCGAGTCTTCAAAAGCTGATCCAAACAGAGCTAGAACGAGAAGAAATGAGAAAATCACTGGCTAAAATTTCTGACGTATACCGCAAAAAATACGGCAAGATTGATCGCATTACGCAGGAAGCAATTATTCGTAAACTCGTGAATAAGGTTACGATCTACGCTTCAGGCGAAATTGCCGTAGACTATGCGATTGAGAAGAACTCAAAACGGGTATGGGAACATGGTGGAGATGCCGGGAATTGAACCCGGGTCCAACGTGTGATGATTGTGCTCGTACTGCTGTGTTCCTCTCCATTCTCACGACCCGTCAGAGAGGAACAGAGAAAGGATCGTGAGGATGATGTCGAAGTGGCCACCGTCCGGTGACATCAGGTCGGACGGTCAGCTCGCTGATGACGCCTCATCCCTGTAGCGAGCATCGAGGGAGAGACGTGTTCCTGGTAAAGAGGAACATTACGCATAGGCCGGAGCGAGCTGGAACGAGTCCAACATCGCGCGGACTTTTGCGAGGATACCTGAGTTGGCAGGTAATGTGTGCGACGGTGGGTGACGGGAACCGTTGCGATCCCGAACAGAAGCAAACAACCAACATTGATCACGCTGTCGAAGCCTGTCATCCCCATTTGAGCTTTGAGACTTGAGCTGTGAGTCTTAAGCCGTACGAAACATCGTCTCATATCTTATGACTTATGACTCGAAACTATCGCATGCCGCTGGTATCAGGGAACGGATCAGCAGTATAACAGGAAATGACAGTAGGCTATACTGATTCCGCATTCTTCCCCCTCTTTCATGAAGTCCCGTTTTGGCATTATCATCGGCTGGATCTGCGCCATTCTCGTGGCTGCTTTTAACCTCTTCGCGGCTATCATGAAATTCGTCCCCGTCACCCCCGGCTCGCCGGCAGACGCGATGGGGCAAAGACTCGGCGTCGTGGGATTGGAGCATCAGCTGGGCGTTCTGGAACTGATCATCATCGTGCTGTTCCTCATTCCCCGGACATCGACGGTGGGATTCGTGCTCATGATCGGCTACATGGGCGGTGCCCTTGCGACCAATCTCACGCACGGATTCACCAACATGGAAGCCTTGCCGATCTACATCTCGTTCATCCTGCTCACGGTAAGCGCCTACTTCCGCAATCCCGAGTTGCTCAGTAGACTCCTCAAGCGAACGGTGCCGGAGAAGGTGTAGGACGAGCAGATCAAGGGTTCGTTCTTACTTTTCACGAAAAGATTTATCGGTCAGTGTTTCCAATTTTTCGATGACTATATTACGCTCCTGATCTGGTTCCCAATCAGGTTTCTCTTGCGGCCAAGAAATCGTTTCCTGATCGTTGATCAAATCAAGACCGGAATATGCCTCATCGATCTTCAGACGACGCTCGAGAATCATCAAATACAACTGAAGTTCTTGTTCGTCTTCACGGAGGATACGGCGCCGATTTTCTTCAAATGCTTCGTCGGTACAAAATTGACAAGATTCGTTTCAGTTATAAAATGTAAACATGCGAGAGGATTTTGAAGCGCTGCCTTCTATAAAGGACAAACTGGAAACACCGGGAATGCGCATGGTAGCAAGAGAAATCATTGCATTGCTTACTGCCACGTATCCTTGGGTAAATGTCGAACTTGTTTTGAGAATCGACGAAACATTGCAACGATTAATGAATGAGGTGCGAGCGTACGCACAAGATATTTTTGTGGAAGATCCATATTCCAACACAGAACATTTTTTGAATACATTATTTCTTTCCTTTAGTGATGAGGGAAAAGATTCACTGGCTGGGGGGGATGATGCGGGTTTGCAAGACCTAATTTACAAATATAAACAACAGATCGAGGAAACAAATGAAGTTTTGAGAAGACACTGCCTTGTGACCGGGCTCTCGTCGGAAGATGTGATCATACTCAACGGTTTTCAGGAACTACTGTCTCCCCGGACAGATCCGGAGATATATGACTGGCTTCGAAGGAAAATTGGATCCCTAAATAAACATATCGATCATGAGAATGACGAAGGCGTGAAGACCGCCTTTAGAGAGTTGCGTGAAAAATGTGAAAATTCCCTTCAAAGATTGAGGAAAAAAGACAAGCCAGGAACCTAAGTCGGCCGACAGGGCTCATACGATGCCTTATCGTATGCAAAATCTACCACTGTACAGTTATCTGACTTAAGGAATTCAAACTTTTTCGTACCATGTCTATGGCCCACGATAGATCCCATTGATCACGAGGCCATCGACCGTGAGTTCCTTGACCGGGAGGAGACGCTTGGTGAGCGCAGGATCGCGCGTGACGACGTAATCTGCTTTCGCAATGTCATGCTCCCGCGCGACGCGATCAAGTGCTTCCGGGAAAAAGTTGTAGAAGTTGATGAACGCGACGTTCTCGTCGGAGTACACGCTGAAAACCGGTCGCATCTCTCGTGCAAGAAGCTCCGCGGCGATTTGCTTGTAGGAGACAGCCCAGTAATCGAGCGGGAAATATCCTTCAGTGAAACGGGTCGGAATGGAGAAGTAGACATATTCGAAAGGGTGATTGCGCAGCATCCAGATTCCGGTCGATGCGCATTGGAACATGAGAATGATCCAGATTGTATGCCGGAGAACGCGAGAGCGAGTCATCGAGAGTGAAAATCGCAGCCCCGTGATGGCAGTGAGAATGAGCGCGGGATAGACAAAGTAGATATGTCGCCATTCGAGGTAGATGCCGGCACCCGTGATCAAAATTGCAGCAATCGGGCC
>OBEQ011697066.1_pt1 | contig 15448 bp, 12 predicted proteins | sample 1670901 | NCBI WGS metagenome assembly OBEQ01 (sample SAMEA104232315, study PRJEB22302) | groundwater metagenome | biome: forest; feature: aquifer; material: groundwater | place: USA | collected 2011-08-07 | depth 5.4 m | reverse complement strand
GCGTCGAGAAGGTGTGCGTCGAACTGTTTGAGATTGTTGGAGAACCGGTGATCGCCGGCCGTAATGGTCCACAACGCCTTCGGTTCGCGCGCCGCGCGCATCAACCGGTCGCTTTCCTCGGGCTTGACGAACTCGTCGCCTGTGGAGCGCAGCATCGCAACCGGAATTGGCGCGACCTCACCGAGTATGTCAGTCGCATGGAACAACGGTTCCCTGGGAATGCCTTTCGTCACGTAGATGATTGCGTCGCGCACATGCCACGCAAGTTCGTTGCTGTCGCCGAGGCCGACGGCGATCACTCCCCCGATCTCGCGCTTCATCGCGGGATCGACAGCAGCAGCCGCGGACAGGCCTGCGCCTTCGGAAACGCCGATAAGGAGTGGCTTTGTCGCTTGTGTGCGGGCGAGCGACACGAGCGTCTTGTAGTCCCGCGGAATGTCGGCGACCGACAGCACCTGTTTCGCATCACTGACACTGCTCAGGTAGGCCCGGGTGTCGAATCCGATGACGAACCATCCGCGATCGGCCAGCAGCTCCGCAATGTGGGGCGCGAGATGAATCCATCCGCCGTCTCCGCTCGACACGATGGCCGTGCGCCGTGGCCCGAACGACGTCTCGCGATCGTCGCGAGGTCCGTACAAACGGATGGTCTGCGGGTGATCATGGACCATCACGATCTGCGTCGGAGTTGCCGGCGAGCCGAGGAAGAAGAGCGCGACGAGGACAGACGCGGCACCACGCATCACGTCACGCTGCGCGGCGTCCGCCGCGGCGGAAGATCCGCCCGTAGCCGCCGGCCACGAGCGCTGCGACGTCCGCGAGAACGCGGGCGAGCCTCAACCGGCCCGGGTACGCCAGGTAGCGCGGCTCCCAGTCCGGATTGAACTTTTCCTTGTAACTGCGCAGTCCCTGGAAGTTGTAGAACACCTCGCCGTGCCGGTAGACGAAGTGCCCAAAGCGCGTCCACGCCCGGCCGGCCGATGGCGGTGCCAGACCGGAGAGCGGCGCCATCCCGAGGTTGAACCACTCGTATCCCTGCGCGCGTCCCCACATCATCATTTGCGCAAACAGCGCGTCCATCGTCCCCGGCGGCGCATCAGCGCGGTGGCGCATCAGGTCGGGGGAGACTTCCACGCGGGCTGGCGTGGTCCAGAGGTTCGCAAACGCATCGATACGGCCCCCACGCTCGATGAGCGCCATCTGGAATCGTCCGAGGTACTCCGCGTTGAAATACCCGAGCGAGAACCCCTTCTCGGAAATGCCCTTTGCCTTGAGCCATTCGTTCGAGACGTCCCGCAGCTCGGGGATCAGTGCGGGCACCGACTGTGCGTCGACGACGCGGAACGAGTAGCCCTCGCGCGTCATGCGATTGATCGCCGAACGCAGCGTTTTGAACGCGCTGCCGGCGAGGGAGAAGGTCTGCAGCCGAACGCGAGCCTCCTCTCCAATCTTGACGGCCGTCAGCCCGTAATCGGCAAAGTCGCCAAGACGACCGCTTGACGCCTCGTAGAACACTGGCGTCAGGCCGACGCGGTCGCACATCTTGACGAACTGCCCGATCAACGGGCGCGCGGCACCCGCAGTGCCGACAGGATCGCCCAGTGCCACGACAGACATGCCGTGCACCGCATACATCAGGAACGCCGTGTGGTCGGCATTCCACAGCAGCGACTTGTCGCCCAGGTAAGCGAGATTGGCCGCTGATCGCGGCTGTTGTGCGATGGCGCTGTCGATGTCGTCGAGTGTCGTGGCTTCCGCACCAGGCCGCATCGGAAAGACGGGCCGCAACAGCTCTCGAACGCTGACGAGGAGCGCGGCGACGACGACGCCGACCGACGCCCTGAGGAAACGCGGGGCGTCGGCATCGAATTCGAACCGCCACCACAAGTCGCTCGAGAACGCGACGTGCCTGTACGAAAACAGGCCAAGCCACACGGACGCAGCGACGACGACCAGCACCGAGAGGAGCCATCCCGGCAATGGACAACTCTCGAACACGAGGGCGCGCCGTGTGAAGTGGTGCCGGGCCTGAACGAGGGCGGCGAGTACCAACGCGAGCAACGTGGCTTCCTCGTAGTCGACGCCTTTCAACAATGACGCCGCGCAGCCTATCGCCAGTGCCGCAGCCGTCACGTAGAAGGCGGCATCGACCCGCCGCGCGATGCCGCGGGCCAGCAGCAGAAGCACCAGGCCGACAACGCTGGCGGTGAAATGTGACACCTCCAGCACCGGCAAGGGCATGATCCGCGACAGCCACGCGATGCGCGCCGGAATAGCTGGTACGGCGCCCGAAAAAAGGAGAACGGCGCCGCTCGCGAACGTGAGCAGGGCAAGACTCCGCGGAATGGCCAATCGCCTCACTGCGCTGATCATGTGCGTTCGCTCTCGTCCTTCAGAGCGACGCCAAGCCGCTCGGCCATGCGGTAGAGCGTCCGGCGGTCGATTCCGAGCGCTTCGGCGGCGCGCGAGCGATTACCGCCCACCGCCTCGATGACATGAATCAGGTACCGCCGTTCGAGCTCATCGAGGGTCGGCAGGTCCTGGAACATCCGCTCCTCGAACGAGGGCGCTGCCAGCACGGTGGCTGGCAGATCCGGCAGCTCGATGCGCCCGCGGCTGAACACCACGAGCCGTTCGATCGTGTTTTCCAGCTCGCGCACGTTGCCCGGCCACCGGTACGACATCAACGCGGCGATCGCGTCGGGTGAAATCGTGACGGGGCGTCCCGTACGCGCCGACGCGTTGCGCACGAACTGTTCGATCAGCAGCGGAATGTCTTCGCGGCGATCGCGCAGCGCCGGCAGGTTGATCACGATGACGCTCAGACGGTAGTAAAGATCCTGGCGGAAGCGCTGGTCCGCGACCGATCGATCGAGATCGACGTTCGTCGCAGCAACGACCCGCGCGTCCGTATGGATCATGCGGTTGCCGCCAACCGGGCGCACCTCTCCATCCTGCAGGACGCGCAGCAGCTTTACCTGCATCGCCTGCGGCATGTCGCCGATTTCGTCGAGAAACACCGTGCCGCTGTGCGCCTGCTCGAACACGCCCTTGCGGTCGGCAATCGCGCCGGTGAACGCGCCGCGGACGTGGCCGAACAACTCCGACTCGAGGAGCGTTTCGGTGATCGCGCCGCAGTTGACGACGACAAACGGGCGCGCCGCGCGCGCGCCGTGTACATGTATCGCGCGCGCGACCAGCTCCTTGCCGGTGCCGCTCTCGCCCTGAATCAGTACCGGCGCCATCGAATCGACGGCATACGCGATCTGTTTGTACACAGCGAGCATGCCCGCCGTGCGTCCGATGATCCCCTCCGGAGGCACGCTACTGACCTGTCCGTCTGTCGTCCCACCCTTGCCGTCGCGCGCGAGCGCGCGGCCGACCGTGGCGCGGACCTCCGCGATGTTGAACGGCTTGCTGATGTAGTCGAAAGCGCCAGCGCGCACCGCCTGCACCGCCGTGTCGAGCGTGCCGAAGCCGCTGATCAGCACCACTTCGCCACCCGGATACGCCTGCTTGAAGGCTTTGAGCACATCGAGACCCGATTCCGGACCATTGAGGTTGATGTCCGAGATGACGAGATCGAAGATGTCCTTCTGAGCGAGCTCGATCGCCTTTGCTGCTGTCTGGCACTGGTGCAGCTCACGCCCAGGCGCCGCCACGAGCTCCGCAATCAAGCGGCACGTCTCCACATCGTCATCGACGATCAGGATTCGGGCGGGCAGGACCACCGCCGTCATGACGCCTCCGCGAGCGTGCCGGCGGCAGGCAGCTCGATGGTGAACGTCGTGCCGTGCGCCGCGGACGTGGTCACCGCGATAGTGCCGCCGAGCGCCGTAATCAGATCGCGCGTGATGCTCAAGCCGAGGCCGGTGCCGCGCCCGGCCGGCTTGGTCGTCACCCAGGGCTCGAAGAGGCGCGACAGCACGTCCGTCGAGATACCGGACCCCGTGTCGCGGACGTCGATCCTGACCCGGTCGTTCGCCATTCGAGCTTCCAGCGTCAACGTGCCGCCGTCGGGCATCGCGTCCAGCGCGTTGGTGACGAGATTCAGCAGCGCCAATTCGAGCTGCGCTTCGTCGGCGTCCACGTTGGCCATCGGCTCAGCGAGCTTCAGTTCGAGGGCGACGCCACCGCTCGCGAGGCGCGCGCGCATCGCATCGCCGATGTGGGCGATGACCGCGTCGACGCGCACCAGCTGGCGCTCGGCCTGCGGCCGGGCGCGCTCCAGAAGGCTGCGCACCGTCAGGACGACACGATCGATTTGCTCCTCCACGATGCGCAGGCGGCGCTTCAAGGCCGGGTCGGTGATTTCGTTTTGCAATAGCTGCACGTGACCGGAGACGAGATTGAGCGGCGTCCCGATCTGGTGCGCCACATTCGCCATCGTCTGGCCGACGGCGGCGAGCTGCTGCGCCCGTGCGGCGGTCTCACGCAGCCGCGACACGCTTTGATACGACCGCACGAGCTCCTGGTTCCGGTCCCGCAGCTCGCCCGTTGCGTCAGAGACGCGCTGGCTCAGCGAACGGTGAAGGTCGTCGAGCTCCATCAACATCGTGTTCAAGCCTTCCGCCACGTCCCCCATTTCGTTGTCCTGCGTCACCCGGGCACGCGCCCCGAGGTCCCCCCCGCGCGCCCGCCCCATGACGCGGTGGATCTCCGCCAGCGGCGACAGGATCACCGCCCGGGCGAGCAGGTGAATCAGCAATGCGATGGCCATCACCGCAAATGCCGCACCAGAGACGGCGATGATGCCGGCCGTGCGCTGCAATTGCGTTACCGCGCCAGTCGAGACGGCAACGGCGACTGCTCCAAACACTCTGCCGCCGGCCTGGATCGGGACGGCGACGAAGATCGTGTCGGGCGTCGTCTGGCTGGTCACCATTTCGCCGCGTGCGATCACGTCGCGGACGAGCGCAGCGGGGGCCGGAGCGACCACCGAAGTACTGACGAGCGTTTCGGGGAGGCCGTCAATGGCCCGGAATACCGTGATGGAACGCAGGTCGGGCGCCGCACTCATGAAAGAGCGAAGGACCGGCACGAGCGGGTCGGCCGACAACGGTTCGGGGCGCAGCTCGATATCGTCGGCGACGGCGAATGCGGTGACTTCCGCGGTCTCGCGCAGGTCGTTGTCCAGCTGCCGCTCGGCGATACGCGCGCCTGCGAACGTGATGAGGGTGATGACCACTGCCACCGACAGTGTCACGGAGATCGTCAGCCGCGTGCCGAGCGCGACGCGTCGTGGCGATCGTGCCGCAGTGGGGCGATCCTGCGCAGTATCGAACGCGTCGCGCGCAACGGCCGGCTCCATGAAAGTCACAGTAACAGAACCAGTTAGCCAATTACAGCGAGGGAGGCGAGGGATGGCATCGCCTTTGACCTTTGCATGGCCAAATGCCAAATCAGCCGGCGGTAACCGCCCGGGTATCAGGAGGAAGTATGCGTTCGATTCGATTGATTGCCGTAGCCGTGGTGGCTGTTTTCGCGCTGGCGATGCCCGCTTTTGCGGCGCAGGCGAAAGCGGCGAAGGCGAAGACCATGACGATCAGCGGCACACTGCAGAAAGTCGACGGCCAGACGCTGACCGTGCAGACGCTGAAGGGTGCTGAAACAGTGATGCTGGGGCCCACCGCGCAGATTCGGCGCGCCGGCAAGACTGTGACGGCCAGCGATCTCGGCGGCGAGAGCGGATCGCGCGTCACGATTCGGTATATGGAGAACAACGGGCAGAAGATGGCCCAGAGTGTGACCTTGGCTGCGGCGCCGAAGACGGCCGCGAAGGTCGCGAAGAAGTAGTCGACCCGCCACGTCGGCTGCTGTAACAAAGCGTCTAGTCGATCCTCACGAAGGCGGGGTGCCGCACCGGGCACTCCGCCTTTTTTTAGGGGTCAGGGGTCAGGGGTTAGTTAGGGGTTAGGGGTCGAAGGTGCGAGTTGCGCTGCCTGATCGGCCGGCCAGGTCTCGAAGTTGATCGCGCCGAGCAGCGAAGACAGGATCAACAGGAACATCCCGGTCAGCCAGAATGTCTGGCCCGTCGTCGCGAAATCGGCCAGCGGCGGGTACGATGTCCATCCCGAATTGGGCGCGCCCTGCGGCGCGAAAAAGCTGGCGACCATCACGAGGCCGCCCGCCAGGTACAGCCAGTAGCTCGACATGTTCAGGCGCGGGAACGCCATGTCGGGCGCCCAATCTGCAGCGGCACCATCGCCAGGGCAAATCCGATCAGCAGAAAGATCAGACTGGTCAGCGCGTACTGAAGCCCGATGATTTTGTCATCGAGGGAGAAGAGGTATTTTCGGAACAAACCCGTTTGGATTCTATAGAATCGCGACATGGCCGCAAAGCATTCGCGACTGCTTGTCGCCCTGTTTCTCATGACGCGTGCCGCTGCCACGGGCGCACAGACCGCGCCCGAGCCAATCCGATACACGCTGAGTTTCCCGGCCCCACAGACACATTACGTCGAGGTCACCGCCACGGTTCCGACGGGTCGCCGCGCGGACGTCGACCTGATGATGGCCGTCTGGACACCGGGGTCGTATCTCGTGCGCGAGTACGCGCGCAACGTGGAAGGGGTGACGGCCGCAGGCCCTGACGGGCGCGCGCTCGACGTCGACAAGTCGAAAAAGAACCACTGGCGTATCACCACCGGTGGCGCGCCGTCAATCACGCTGAAGTACCGTGTCTACTGCCGCGAGATGTCGGTGCGCACGAACTGGGTGGAGTCGGATTTCGCGCTGATCAACGGCGCTCCTACTTTCATCACGCTTGCCGATCTGGCGCCCCGGCCGCACGAGGTCATCATCAATCCTGCGCCCGCATGGAAGCGGTCGGTCACTGCCTTGCCTGAGCTGGGCGGAGGCGACCATCGCTACCGCGCGCCCGATTACGACACGCTGGTCGATTCCCCCATCGTCGTCGGCAATCCCGCCGTGTACGACTTCGTTGTCGACGGGAAGAAGCACTCGCTGGTCGACGTGGGCGAAGGCGGGGTGTTCGACGGCGGCCGCGCCGCCAAGGATCTCGAGACGATCGTCAAGGAAGACCGTCGCTTCTGGGGATTCCTGCCGTACGACCGGTACGTGTTCTTCAACATGATCACCGAGTCCGGCGGCGGCCTCGAGCACAAGAACTCCACGGTGCTCATGACCAACCGCTGGGCCACGCGAACGCGTCGCGCGTATCTGGCCTGGCTGGAGCTGGCCAGCCACGAGTACTTCCACGCATGGAACGTGAAGCGGCTGCGCCCTGCGGAGCTCGGCCCGTTCAACTACGAGAACGAGAACATCACGCGGAGCCTCTGGATCGCCGAAGGCTTTACCGACTACTACGCCGAGCTGCAGGTGCACCGCGCCGGCTTGTCGACGCGCGATGAATATCTCGAAGGTCTGTCGAACGCGATCGAGGCGCTCCAGACGACGCCCGGGCGGCTCGTGCAGTCGGCGGAAATGGCTTCGTTCGACGCGTGGATCAAGTACTACCGGCCCGACGAGAACTCCCCGAACACATCGATCAGCTACTACACGAAAGGCACGGTCATCGCGCTTCTGCTCGATGCCAGGATCCGCAAGGAAACGTCGAAGTCACTCGACGACGTGATGCGCGTCGAATACGAACGCTTCTCGGGGGCGAAGGGCTACACGCCGGCAGAATTTCGCGTTGAGGCAGAGAAGGTCACCGGCATCAACCTGAAGCAATTCTGGGATACCGCCGTCGAGAGCACCGCCGAGCTCGATTACTCGGAAGCGCTAGACACGTTCGGCCTCCGCTTCAAGCCTGCCCCGCCGCAGGCGCCCGACCGGCCGGCGAAGACATGGCTCGGGATCACGACGCGCAACGACAACGGGCGGCTCGTGGTCACGCAGGTGCAGCGCGGATCGCCGGCCGATGTCGCCGGGATCAACGTCGACGACGAGATTGTTGCCATCGACGACTTTCGCGTCCGCGCGGATCGTTTCGAGAACCGGCTCGAGCAGTACAAGCCGGGCGACAGGATCTCGGTCCTCGTCGCCCGCCGCGAACAGCTGTTGAAGGTCGATCTGCCGCTCGGCACTGAGCCGGTCAAAAGCTGGCGCCTCGAGGTGAACCCGAACGCCACGGAGATTCAGCGCCGCAGGCTCGACGCGTGGTTGAGGGGACAGTCGTGAGGCGATGACGTTCGATCCCGAGTACATCTCGCAGGTTCTCAGCGAGAACTTCGAGGACGCGAAGACCTTATTCCTGTCGCCGCTGATCGCGATCCACTACGCGCATCTCGTGATGCTGCGCGAGCGCGACATCATCAACGCAGCCGATGCGCGGGTCCTGCGTGAGGCGCTCGATTCCATCTCGCTCAGCGACGTCAAGGCGGCGCCCTACGACGGGACCTGCGAGGACCTGTTCTTCTACGTCGATCGGATTCTCGTGAAATCGTGCGGTGAAGCGGTGGCTGGCCGTCTTCACACCGCCCGCAGCCGCAACGACATCGACATGACGATGTACCGGATGCGGCAGCGGGAGTTCATCGCGGCGCTGATCGGTGCCGTGCTGGAGCTCCGCGAAGCGCTGCTCGATCTGGCGCAGCTCCACCGCGACACGCTGTTTGCCGCGCACACGCACACACAGCCGGCGCAACCCACGACGATCGCCCACTACCTGCTGGGGATCATCGAGCAGCTCGAGCGGGATGTCACGAGGCTCCGCGCCGCGTTTGCGTGCACGAACCGCTGCCCGCTCGGCTCGTGTGCCATCACGGGCACCGGCTTCCCGATTGATCGCCAGCGCACGAGCGATCTACTCGGCTTCGATGCGCCCACCGGCAATACCTACGGCAGCATTGCCACCGTCGATTACCTGCTCGAAAGCGTGTCCGCTTCGAATGTCATGCTCACCGGCCTGGGCCGCGTCGTCCAGGACCTGTTGCTGTGGTGCACCGTCGAATTCGGATACCTGAGGCTGGCGGAAGGTCTGGTCCAGGGGAGCAGCATCATGCCGCAGAAGCGGAACCCTGTTGCGCTCGAGCACGCGCGCGCGATCGCCAGCAAAGCGCTCGGACAGGGGACGGCGATCATCACCAGCGTCCACAACACGCCCTTCGGCGACATCGTCGATACCGAAGACGATCTGCAGCCGCTCGTCGCGTCGACGTTCCGCGACGCGCTGCGTGCCGTCGCCCTCGTCGCCGCATCGATGCGCGGCGCGGACTTTGACATCGCGAAGCTGGAATCTCGAGCGGCGGAAGGCGGGACGACACTGACCGAGCTTGCCGATCACCTGGTGCGCGGCCACACGATTCCGTTCGGCACAGCGCACGCCATTGCTGCGACGTTTCTGCAGGTGCGTCGTGAGCAGCCGGATCTGACACCCAGTGCGGCGCTGGCACGCGTCTCGGCCGACATGCTGGGAGCGCCGCTGCAGTATCAGGACGAGGAGATCGCGCGGATCACGAGCCCGCGTCATTTCGTCGAGGTGCGCCGCACGCCGGGCGGCCCCGCCCCGGCCGAAACGACGCGCGCGATCGCGCTGTCGCGGGACGTGCTCGGCCGCGATCGCGCCTGGCTCGACAAGATGCACGAAGCGCTGCGCGATGCCGATGCGCGCCGCCGTCAACGCAGTCAGATGTTGTGAGGCGTCAGACTCCGTGAGTCCGTGTCTCCGTGGCTTGTCTCTGTCTTGTCCAGAAGAGCACGCTCCCGACAATCACGACGAGCACCGCCAGTCGAATAGACTCGATCGACTTCGGGCGCATCACGACCGTGTAGATGTATCCGAGAAACGCGAGGATCGCGGGTAGCGGATAGAGCCACATCCTGAACGGCCGTGGGAAATCGGGGCGGCGGGTTCGCAGGACGATGATCCCGATTGTCTGCGCGAGGAACTGCACGACGATACGGATCACGACCAGCGCCGTGACGACGTCGGCAAGGCGGAAGAGGCAGAACACAATTGCAGCGGAGCCGAGCACCAGGAGCGAGACGTGCGGGAAGTGGTGCTTCGGGTGAACGCGCGCGAAAACCGGAAAGTAGTCGCCGTCGACCGCCGCCGCGTACGGCACGCGCGAGTAGCCGAGCAGCAATGAGAAAACCGACGCGAAGGCGGTCCAGAGCATCAATATCGTCACCACGACGGCCGCCCGCGGACCCCAGATGCGCGCCATGAAATCCGACGCGATGAAGCTCGACTTCTCGACCTCCTGCCACGGCATCGATCCGAGGATCGAGATGTTCATCGTGAGGTACATCGCGGCCACGGCGGCAATCGACAGCAGGATCGCGCGTGGAATCACGCGGGCCGGATCGCGAATCTCAGCGCCGAGATAGCAGACGTTGTAGTAGCCCCAGTAGTCATACACCGCGATCAGCAGCGCGGCGCCCAGGCCGGTGAAGAAGGAGGGGGAGAGATCCCACGCGCCAGGGGGAAAACTGAACGCCTGCGCCGCGTTGAAGTGCGTGACACCCGACCCGATGATCCAGAGGGTCGTGCCGATCACGCCAATCCACAGGAACGCCGCCATCCGGCCGATCACGGTGATGCGGCGATAGAGAAGCAAGACGGCGAACGCGGCAACGCCCATGGCGAGAAACGTTCCCCGGGTGATCGCGAATTCGATGACAGGCGCTCCGATACCCGGAATCAGCAGCGGAATCTTCTGCGACGTGATCGTCTGCGCGAGTGACGGCCACAGATACGATGCGTATTGCGCGAAGCCGATGCAGCCCGAGGCCATCGACAGCGGCGCGCTGAACGTCAACTGGAAGACAAACAGGAACGACAGCCAGCGCCCCGCCTTCCCTGGGTACATGGCGCGCAGGTAGCGCACCGGCCCGCCCGCCTGCGGCATCGCCGCGCCAAGCTCGGCCCAGACCATCCCGTCGCACGCGACCAGCAGCGCGCCCAGTATCCATCCCGCCATCGCCTGCGGCCCGTGCATCGTCGCGATCATCAACGGGATCGTGATGAACGGGCCGACGCCGATCATGTCGATCATGTTCAGCGCCGTGGCCTGTGCGAGGCCGATGCCGCGGACGAGATGGTCCTTCGATTCGCTTCGCGTGGCGCTGTCTGACACGCCCCAGATCCTACTCGCTCCCGAATCGGGAGATCGATGATCGATGGTCGAAACATCGATTTGATCGCCGTATCATCGACGCATTGGTACAACGTCGAGTCAATGGTCCATTGATCGAATCGATGATTCAACGATCCAAGATTGGATCCGATGCTCCAATCACCGATGGTCCAATCAATGATCAGCTCATCGATCATCGATGGTTAGATTCCGAGGGCGCATGATTCGCATCTTCGTAACGGGCGGGACGTTCGACAAGACCTACGACGAGATCCGGGGGCAGCTCTCGTTCGGCGACACACACCTGCCGGAGATGCTGCGGCTGGGACGCTCGCGCGCCGACGTCGCGATTCGCACCCTGATGATGATCGACAGCCTGCAGATGACCGACGCCGATCGCGAGCTGATCGTGCGCAACTGCCAGCAGTGCGACGAGTCGTGCATCGTCATCACGCACGGCACGGACACGATGGTGGAAACGGCGGCCGCACTGGCGCGCGGCGTGACCGGGAAGAGGATCGTATTGACCGGGGCGATGATCCCCTATGCGTTCGGCAGCTCGGACGGTTTGTTCAACCTCGGGAGCGCGCTCTCACTCGTGCAGGTGCTACCGGCGGGGGTCTACATCGCGATGAACGGACGGCACTTTGCGTGGGACAAGGTGAGGAAGAATCGCGAAACGGGCGTCTTCGAATCAATCCAGTAGCCATTGGCCGATGATTCAGCGAAGGTTATGGCTCCGAAGTGAACTACGATCCCAGCGCTTCATCCACGGTCAGGACGCGTATCGGTTGCGGGAGTGTGAGCGCGCGAATGCCGGCCTCTATCACCTTCCTGTCCCCAACGACAACCACCGCGAACTTCGACGGCTGGATGTACGTCGCAGCGGTCCTCTGCACATCGGCAGCTGTCCCTTTCTGGACTTCCGGCACATAGCGCTGGTAATAGTCGTCCGGCAGTTTGTAGACGATCAGATCCTCGATCTGCTGAGACAAGTCGCTGATTGTTTCGAATTGCGCCGGAAATCCAAGCGCGATGTAATTCTTCCCGCGCGTCAGCTCCGCGTCGCTCACCGGCTTTGCGCCGATCGCGTTCAGCTCGTTGAAGAACTCGTGCAGAGCGTCGGCGGTCTTGTCCGTCTGGACGGCCGCGCGGGCCACGAACGTCCCCGCCGAGAGGCGCATGTCAAAACCCGAGCCTGCGCCGTAAGCGTAGCCGTGCTCCTCGCGCAAATTCTGATTGAGCCGCGACGAGAACGAGCCGCCGAGGATCGTGTTCGTCACCTGTATCTTGAAGTAGTCGGGCGTCGACCGCGCCACACCGACCCACCCGATCTGAATGACCGACTGCGCCGCGTCCGGCTTGTCGACGAGATAGATCTGACCGCTGGTCAGTTGCGGCGCCGTCGGCACCGTCGATCGTCTCACCGCCCCGGCGTTCTTCCAGGCACCGAAGCTCTTTTCCAGCATCGGCACGACCTCGTCTGTCCTGATATCACCGACGACGACCAGCGTTGCGTTCGAAGGCTGGTAGAACGTGTCGTGAAAGGCGCGCAGGTCCATGGGAGAGAACGACTTCAGCGTCCCTTCGGTCCCTGCGGCGCTCGTGCCGTACCGATGCATGGCGCCGAAGACGATGCGCTGGAACGCCCGCGGCGCGATCGCCTGCGGATCGTCGCGCGCCTGCAGGAGCGCAGTGAGCCGCTCCTGGCGAAGGCGATCGAGGTCCTGCGACGGAAAGGTCGGGCGCAGCGCGACGTCGGCCATCAGGGGCAACGCATCGCCCAGTCGCAGCGCTGGCACGTTGAGACGCACCACCGACTCGTCGAAGGTGCTGCCCGTCGTAAGGTTGGCGCCGAGGAAGTCAACGGCATCGGCAATCTCCAGCGCCGATCGCGAGCCTGCGCCTTCATCGAGCATCGCAGCGGTCATGCTCGCAACGCCGAACTTGCCGGCGGGATCGTCTCCGCTGCCCGCGAGCACGACGAGGTTGGCCTGGACCAACGGCACCTTGTGCGTCTCAATCACCCACACCGCCAGACCGTTCGACAGCATGCGCTTCTGGATAGGGGGGAGATTGATCTGAGGCGCAGGGCCCAACGCGGGCGGACGCGATCTGTCGGGGCGATCCTGGGCGGCGACGGAGGCGACTGATAACGCGACGAGAACGCCTAAGAAACCACGAAGACTGGTGCTCACTTTCTCGCCTCCGGCTCAACGATGAGCTCCACGCGTCTGTCGGACGGCAGCCACTGCAGGGCGGCAGCGCGAATGTCCGACGGTGACAACGACGTGTATCGCGCGAGGTCTTCCGCGAAGTAGTCCGGGTCACCTCCCGCGTAATCGAAATACGCGTTCAGCTGATTCGCCTTGCCCCCGAAGCCGCCGACACGCTCCATCTGCCGGTAGAATCCCGCCTCGATCTGGTTTTTGGCGCGCTGCAGCTCCCGTTCGTCGGGAGGCTCCCGCCGAAGCCGATCGATCTCCTCATCGATCACCTTCTGGATATCAGCGATCTGCTTGCCGGGCCGGGCAGTCGCGACGACCATGAACGAGCCTCCGAGCGCCGCGCTTTGCTGGACGGCCATGACGTCCTGCGCCATCTGCGTGTCGTACACAAGGCGCTTGTAGAGCCGCGAGTTCTTGCCGCCTGCGAGGATGTACGACGCCACATCCAGAGAGGCGTCGCCCGGCTGGTACAGCCGCGGCGTCAGCCATCCGAGAAACAGGCGCGACAGCTCCACGCGATCCGTCAGCGTCTTCTTCTTCACGCTCGTCAACATCGCGGCGGGGGGCGCAACCGGTTCGACCGGCGCGCCGCGCGGGATCTCACCAAACCATTTCTGCACCAGCGCCTGGGTCCGATCGAAATCGATGTCGCCCGCGATGACGAGGCTCGCGTTGTTCGGCACGTAGTACTTCTTGAAGAACCCCACGACGTCTTCATAGCTGGCGGCGGTGAGATCCTCCATCGATCCGATGGTCGGCCAGTGGTAAGGATGGCCATCCGGCCACAGCATCTCGTCGAGCGCAATGCTCGCCATCCCGTACGGGCGATTCTCGTAGCTCTGGCGGCGCTCGTTCTTGACCACGTCCCGCTGGCCGTTCACGCGATCGGGCGACATCGTGTCGAGCAGGTATCCCATGCGATCCGACTCGAGGTAGAGCGCCAGCTCCAGCGCGTTCGACGGAACGTCGATGACGTAGTTGGTCCGATCGTTTTCGGTCGACCCGTTGTTGTCGCCGCCGGCCGATTCGAGCAGTGTGTCGAACTCGCCTTCCTTGACGTGCCCCGATCCCTCGAACATCAGGTGCTCGAAGAGGTGCGCGAAGCCGGTGCGCCCGGGGCGCTCGTTGGCTGAGCCGACGTGATACCAGATGTTTACGGCGACGATCGGCACGCTCTTGTCCTGGTGGAGGATCACGTTGAGCCCGTTCGCCAGCGTGAACTGCCGATAGGGAACCTCGAGCACCCGGGATTCGGGATTCGGGACTCGGGATTCGGGATTGGAAGTTGGGGGTTGAGAGGTCTGTTGCGCTGCCAGCGGGAGTGACGAGAGAGCCAGCAGCAGCACGAGGACGCGGATCTTCATAGGCGCTCCTTCGCCGAGTGTACTGCAGGCGCGTGAGCCGCTGTCCGTCCGTTCCGCACATTGAGATGCAGGAGGATGGAATGAAGAGGCTTCTTACGCTGCTCGGCCTGCCGGCGCTTCTGAACGTCGTCGGAATCGCGTTCGGCGCCGCAGGTGCAACCGTGGGCGCGCTCCTATTCATCAGCGCTGGCGTACGACTAGAAAGACACGTTGTCGACGTCTGCGCGGGTCGGGGTAGAATCACGGTTTCCCTCCCGTGTCATCGTCAATGCCTCAACCACTCGTTGCAGTCATCATGGGCTCATCGTCGGACTGGGAGACGATGAAGCACACCGTTGATGTGCTGGAGCAGTTCGGCGTCGAGCACGAACGCCACATCGTCTCGGCGCACCGCACGCCGGTGTGGATGGCTGAGTTCGCCACCGCCGCCGAATCGCGCGGGGTCGAAGTGATCATTGCCGGCGCCGGAGGCGCGGCGCATCTGCCGGGCATGGTGGCGGCACATACGATTTTGCCCGTGCTGGGCGTGCCTGTACAGAGCGCGGCGCTGCAGGGACTCGATTCGCTGCTCTCGATCGTGCAGATGCCAGGCGGCGTTCCGGTGGGAACGCTCGCGATTGGAAAGGCCGGTGCGACCAACGCGGGAATTCTCGCCGTGTCCATCCTCTCCAACTCGCGGCCCGAACTGCGAGCCAAGCTTCGCCAGTTCCGCGCAGAGCAGACGCAGAAGGTCCAGCAGGAACGGCTGCCGTGACGCGCGTGATCGCTCCGGGCGCCGCGCTGGGCGTGCTTGGGAGCGGGCAGCTCGG
>OBEQ011492325.1_pt1 | contig 15448 bp, 17 predicted proteins | sample 1670901 | NCBI WGS metagenome assembly OBEQ01 (sample SAMEA104232315, study PRJEB22302) | groundwater metagenome | biome: forest; feature: aquifer; material: groundwater | place: USA | collected 2011-08-07 | depth 5.4 m | reverse complement strand
TAGCCCGGCGGCGGACGGCTTTAATTTTGGCGCTGACCAAAAAGCGCGCCACATCGGCCGGCGCGTTGGGAAAGGATTTATGCCAATCGTGCCAAACATCGGCTACGACCTTGCCCAGCAATAGCTTAGCTAACCCAATACGAACTGTCTCAACTTCGGGTAACTCCGGCATCCCCTAAATTATACGGGACTTAGGCTGCTGCTCGCAGTGCCACAAACTCCGATAATTCGGAGACTTCTACATCGGTTAGATCGAAAGGATCAGTAAGATTATTCATTGGTACTTTTACTTCCGGCACCTCCTTACGACCATTGATTCCAAAGGGAGACTCAGGATTTCGTCTTTGCTTAACTTGAAGCAGCACGGTTCTATCGTGCCCGTTGGTAGCTGGAACAAAGACGTCTACTTTAGCATGAGCATCCATTTCAGCTGGAGTATGCTGAGCTTGCTGCCAACCGGCTGACTTTAGGGCCCTAACCACTTTACACTCTGCTAACAGACCACCGAGGTTACGGTCATTGTTTTCTAGTGTCCACTCAGGCAATTCTGCTTCACCATAAATTAAACGTCTAGCATCGTCAATTACAACCTGTAATCCTTCGTATAAAGTCCCGTTCGAGCTCTCAGCGAAAAGTTCCAGATACTGATGAATGTGACCCTGCATTCTTTTGCCCGCCTCAATTGATTGAAGTAGCTGTTGGTGAGTGATCGGTGACTTATGGGCTGGCATTCGTCGTCTATTGTGATTTAGGTACATCTGGTGGTGTCCTAATAGCAAAGCTGAGTCGAGGAAAAGCTCAGACAAAACGCGCTGGCGGCTTGGCTCTATACCTTTTTCTTGAGTAACTTCTGGTGGCTCGCTATAGAGGCGCGACTTTCCGGCCTCGGCGGCAATGACTTTTATGCGCAGTGGTACATAATCAACAGCTTCTAGTTTGTCGCGGAGATAGTCCTGAAGAGGGTCAATATCTAAAATCGGGCCGCTGAGTTCGGCCCGATCGATGCTCTCACTAATGCTACTTGGTTCTAGTCTATTCCCAAACTCCACGGGTTTCATGTGTTTGTTTTCCCCTATTTACACTCATTGTAATTTAAACGCAAGGGCTTTTACAAGGGCTTTTTATTTTTCGCGTATACTTTTATATATGAATTCCCTGCAGGACATTCTCGGCAAAAAAAAGTTTGAGGCACCGTCCGAGATGCAAACCATCCGCGAATATGTCCGCGACCGCTATAAAAGCCCCTGTGTTATAAAACTGCAGCGCGGCGCGGTAATCGTTGGCGTGCCCAACTCGGCGCTGGCCGCTACTCTGCGCCTCGAGCAGCAAAGTTTGATTGAAGCCTGTAATCTAACCAGGCGTTTAGTGATCCGTATTGGTAAGTAGCTTACCGAGCTCAGCTTTGGTTTGCTCGAAGTTTTTATAAACAATGGCCTGCATGCCAGCTTTTTCGGCGCCTTCGACCCGGAAATCATAATCGTCAATGTATAGGCAGTCCTTGGGTTCGGCGCCTAGTTTCTGAGCAGTATGAATATAAATTTCCGGCTCCGGTTTGTACAGATTGACTTCTTCCGAGACAACAATTTCGTCAAATAACTCAACGTCTTGGGGCGTTAAGACGGTTTCACGCCAACGTCCGGTAGAGTTAGAAATGATCGCCACTTTGTACTTTGGTTTGAGTTCGGCGCGGATAAAGTCAAGCAGTAGCCGATTGGCCTGCCCGCCCTGTTCCAACACTCCAAAAAAATCGAAGATTATGGCTTTGATCATCTTTTTAGATCTCTATAAACTTCTTCGATCGTGTCAGCAAATTTTACATATCTGGGGCTTTCGAAGATGAACTCTCGTTTAGCCGAATTTGGACCAACTATATAGGCGCGGCGCCCTTTCGAGTTCTCCAGGCAGTCAGTTAAAAACGCCCCGAGTTCCGCATAAGCACCTCTTAAACCAGGCTCGTCGAGCAAAATAAAAACATCTGCATAGGCTGCTTCTTTGAGCATTTTAGCTTGGACATTCACATTGTAGACCCGGTTGTTTGGATTACGATAAGGTCGTTTGACATCAGCCATAGTCCAATCATGGTTAACTATATGTCCTAGCGTCTGCAATTTTTTATGGATCCCTCGAACTTCCGCCAGACGGTGTTTAGCCCGGGCGGCCACATAAATCTTCATTTAGGGGTTCCAAACAGCTCAGGGTGGCGTTCCAGTATTTTCAGAATTTCTTGATAGTATTTATCCACGTCGGCTGAGAGTTCAATCTTCCCTATCTTGATTTTTTTCATTTGCTCTAGATTTATATTTAATTTTTTCCAAATTTTGCCCTCGTACAAGTAGTTATTGATTACAGGGATCAGTTTATCCAGGGAATAAACGAAACGCCCCTCAGGGGTCTCATGGCTCTCGTACTCCTCGATTAAATCATGGAGGGACGTAAAGCTTGGCCACTGCTTTTTTAGCTTATTTATTGCGGCTCTTTCTCTTTTGGCCTGAGTTGATAGATGTTCTTGAGGAGCAAAAGCTATGGTGTCTCCAGCATGAACTTCTGCAATATCATGGACCATCGCCATGCCGACGCAGCGGTATTTATCAAGCTTTAATGAGTCGTTATCGATCAGAAACCAGGCTATCAAGGCAAGCTGATATCCATGTTCGGCATCATTTTTATTACGGTTTCTTCCTTCAAATAAAATAGCCCGCTGAACTTTGCGAATTTCGTGTGTGAATCTTACAAAATCCAATAGTTTATCTAGATCAGTTCTCACAACTGGCCCCAGTTTTTGCCAGCTCTGTCTGTGACTAATTTATTATAAATTCTGCCCATGGCCCTTTTCTATCCTTAAGTAAAGATCTCTTATCAATTGCGTATGGCAATTTTTTAGCCTTCAAGTATGCATCAAGAGTATTAATAAAACCTCTGGTGAATTTATCGGGATCTTTCTTCATTCTAGCCACAACGGCTTCTAGCTTCATCAGTATTAATTGCTTAACTTCATCATGTGGAACAAATTGCCAATTTTTGTCAGCTTTAGCTTCAAAGATGCCGAAGAAGTGGAAATAGTTATAACCCTCAAAGCGTTCATCACTCATGACATGAAGCTCGACTACTTCCAGAGATACTTCTAAGCCAACTTCTTCCTTCATTTCCCTGACGGCTGCGGTTTTATAGTCTTCCCCGCTCGAAACATGCCCACCAACGGTGTGATCAAGCTGACCGCCGTGCCCTTCATGAACCTGAAGTAGCAAATTTCTATTGTCATCAAAGACAAAAACAGCTGCAACTCTATGTGGCGCTCCAGTTCGATGAGCGGCTTCTTTTGTTATAAGCTGACCAGTTGGCCGATCATTTAAATCAACTACATCGAATTGTTCTTTGGTCATAGGTCGCCCCAGTTTTTGCCGGATGAGATGTCGACTTTGAGCTTGACTGGTAGTTTTAGATAGATGTTTTCCATGGTGGCTTTGAGCATCTTGCCGATAGCCGCGGCTTTGGCAGTCGGGGCTTCGACCAGGATGCTGTCGTGAATTTGCAGCAGCAGGTGAGCATCGGCTGGCAATTTTTTAGCGACTTTGACCATGGCCAGTTTCATGAGATCTGCCTCCGAGCCCTGCATTGGCATGTTAATGGCGGCCCGGTAAGCAGCTTCGCGGACCACGAAGTTAGATGAATTGACGTCAGGCGTCGGCCGGCGGCGCCCCAGCAAAGTCTCCACATAGCCCTGCTCCTGAGCTTGGCGCCGAAGCGAGTCGATGTAAATCTTAAGTTTGGGCCGCACTTCAAAATACTTATCAATAAAGCCACGGGCTGAGCCGTAATCTAAGCCCGAAGTGGCACTCAAGCCGTGTGGTCCTTGACCGTACATGATGCCAAAGTTGACGGCCTTGGCGGCGTAGCGCTGAGCCGGCGTAACATCTTTGGATTTGACGCCAAAAACCAGCGCGGCGGTTTCGATATGGATGTCGGCGTCGCGGTTAAAAGCTTCGAGCATGCCCTCATCACCAGATAACGCCCCGGCCAAGCGCAGCTCGAACTGGCTGTAGTCGGCGCTGATCAGCAGGTTGCCGGGTTCGGCCACGAAGGCCGTGCGGATGCGCTTGCCGAGCTCCGTGCGTACCGGGATGTTTTGCAAGTTTGGATCAGCGCTGCTCAAACGTCCGGTCGGCGCGATAGTTAAGTTAAAGGTGGTGTGGACGCGGCTACTGGGATCAACCACTTTGGGCAGCGTATCAACGTAGGTATTTTTGAGCTTGGTAACTTCGCGGTAGGCGCCGATGAGATCGACAACCGGATGAAGGCCGCGTAGCTTTTCCAACTCGCTGGAGGCCGTTGAATAACCAGTTTTGCCTCGCTTAATCCCCTCCCTCGGCAGAGCTAGTTTGACATAAAGCACATCGGCCAGCTGGCCGGGCGAGCTAATATTGAACTCGTAATCGGCGTGGCCGTAAATTTGTTGCTCCAGATCGGAAATCGTACCCTCTAATTCCTTGGCAAATTTAGTGAGATATTTGACATCGAGTTTAATGCCCAGACGCTCCATATCGGCCAGCACCGGCGTCAGCGGCCACTCGACACTCTCAGCTAGCTTGCTCAGTTTGGTGTTTTTAGCAAGCGCTTTGGACTGCTTTTCGTAGAGTTCACGGATAATGGCCATGATCTCGGGCGCCCGCTGCCGCAATTCTTCAGTCGGAACATCATCAAAGCTGGCACCTTCATAAGCTAGCTCATCGGCAGCCAAGGTTGTTAACGACTGGACACGCACCAGAGCATTTAATAAATAAGCCGCGACCATCACGTCGTGGCTGACGCGGTGGGCTACGATGTCCAGATTTCTTAAAACCTTCAGGTCGTTTTTGACATCGTAGCCCACCAAGCTATTAGCCGTTAGCTGTTGGCCAATAGCTCGTTTGACCTTTTTGAGGTCGAGTTTCGTCAAATCTAGCGTGTAAATTTGGTTTTTGTCGCCAATTATCAGCACTTGTGGTTCGGCGCCGTGCTTACCGGCCGCCCGAGAATGAATAAAAAGTGTACCTGATTTTTTTAAGTCTACTCGAGCCAGATCATTGTCGTGGTTAATTAACGTATTTTTGGGCAGTTTTAGCTCGACGCCGCCGATCCGGTCGGTCTCGGGCGGGGCGGCCTGCATGCCCTCCGGCAAGTTGCGCAGCAGCGAGCGGAACTCCAGCCGGATAAGCATTTTTTGCAGATGCTCTTTGTCGAGCTTGGTGACGTCCATGGCGGCGAGATCCAGCTTGATGGGCGCGTCGGTCCACAGCCGACCGATTGCCTTGGATAAATAGGCCGATTCCTGACCGGCCTGCAACTTGAGCCGCAAGGGTTCCTTAATTTTGTCCAGATTTTTATAGATGCCGTCGAGCGTTTTGTAATCTTGTAGCAGCTGAACGGCGGTTTTTTCGCCGACGCCAGGCACACCCGGGATGTTGTCGGAGCTATCGCCCTTTAAAGCCTTGAGGTCCAAAAATTGCTCGGGCTTTAAACCGTATTTGGCCTCGAAGCTCTCGGGGTGAAATTCTTCGATGTTGGAGAAGCCGCGCTTCAGGGCGTAGACCTTAACGTGGCCGTCGATCAGTTGAAGGGCGTCGAGATCAGAAGTAATCAAAAGCGTCTCGATGTTTTTGGCTCTAGCTTGGACAGCGAGAGCGCCCATAATATCGTCGGCCTCGTAATCATCGAGCTCATAAAGCGGCCAGCCAAAGGCCTCGAGCAGCTCGTGCAAAATAGGCACCTGGGCGTAAAAGTCCGGCGGCGCCGGCGTTCGGCCGGCTTTATAATCGGGATACATCTTTAGGCGCTTTCTAATATTGGTCTTGGGTTTGTCCCAAGCCACCGCCACATAATCAGGCTTTAAGCGGCGGATAAGTTCCAGCGCCATGGACGCAAAGCCAAAAACGCCGCCAGTTGGGATGCCCTCACGAGTCGATAAATTGGGCATAGCGTAATAACCCCGGTAAAAAACCGACTTTCCGTCGATGATTGCTAATTTCTTTCTTTCAGCCATAATTTACCGTCAACCTGCCCCGCTTAATTTCAGGATGGAGCAGTCTGCAATCAAATTGCGAAATGCCCAGAAATTGTGCGGGGTAATCGCCAGCTTTTTCCGAACCTCAGGCATTACCTAGATTATACTGGCCGCCAGTCAAATCAGCGATCTTTCGACAAGCTCAAGATGGTGAGCCCAGTCGAACCACCGCTTATGGTTGTCGATCGGCGGGTTTGTAGGCGGCAATGTCTTGCTCAATCGCTCTAAGGTCGTCTTTGGGGATTTGAATATCAGCGCCTTCGATCGGGGCTTCGGAGTAGGAAATATTGATGATTCTGACAGTCTCCCCCAATCTTGCCCGCAACAGTCGAGCAATTGTTCTGCCCTCACCCGAATCAAGACGCCCCGGGGTGAAGTTGCCATCAAGTAAGGCTATGTCAATGTCACCCGGCGCCAGATGGTTAATAACCTGCCCGGCGGCTCGAAGCGAATCGGCTTCGGCTACCACCTGATGGCCGGTTGTTACCAGCTGATTACTTAAAAGCCGACGGAGTTCTTCTCTATCCTCAAAAATTGCAACCTTGGCATTTTCCATAGAAGAGAATTATACAGAGCACTTGTCAATCATGCGACTGCTTATGTTTTATGGGTCGAGGGTTTGGGCGATTTGTTTTTTGAAAGCTTCGAGGTCGGAGCCATTGTTTTCTATAAAAATGTCGGCCTGCTTTTTAACATATCCAGTGTTCATCTGGGATTCTTTGGGAATTCCGGGCTGAGGTTTCCACTGCAGGCTTTCTTGAGTCTTAAATTCGTCAAATGATATTTCAGCCTTGCCTTCCCGCCGGTGAGCCATTGCCCGCTGGTAGCGAACCATATCGTCAGCTTCAACCCAAATAAGTTGGCCGCTATGAGCATGAATATAATCGACTTCAACTGGCGCCCGAACGCTATAGACCAGCAAGCCTTTATAATCCTTTTGGCTTTTGGCTTTTTTAAATTTTGTCAGGGCTTGCCGCAAAGCAAAATCAGCACCTTTATTTTGACGCAGCCAGTTAGAGGTCTCGGTCATGTTGGCCACAGATATCGGATCGGCTTGGTCGGCATGTCTTTTGCGGGCGACTTCTCTAACTATATCGCCCAGCGAGACGCCAAAGTAACCTTTCTCGATGAGCAGTTCAGCCAGCGTATCCTTGCCGCTACGCGGAAGCCCGGCCGCACCAATTAGCTTCGGCCGGCTGGGTCTAACTTTCATTGCCTGCCCTTTCACTGGCGCTTTCTACGCTTTCGTTTTTCCCTCTCGCTGACAGCCGAGTAATGTACAGTTACAAAACCCACCCTTCGGTCACTTTTATAATTATCACGGTCCAGCGTTGTTTGGCCTAAAGCCCTGTCACTAAGCAATTGTTCCTTCGCTGGCCGTTCTATGCGACGGATATCTGATGCTGTCAGGCCATACTTTTGGGCAATTTCGTCTCCGGTTAGCGGCGGGCCACTCATGCCAACTCTGTCTGCCAAGATCTGCCGTGCCAAAGGTGGTAAAAGCTTCAGCGATCTAACTAGTTGCTCACGACTCATCTGCCGGGCAACAGTTTCCACAATATCTTCGGCCGTTTCGTCGGACAAAAGATCGACTTGTTCATCCCCGTCTTCAGCTTCATTAATTGGCTTATTATAAGAAGTTGTTTTTAACTTAGCCGCCATTTCGGCTTCTGCAAAATCCTCAGGACTAAAACCGGTAAGGTATATGATATCTTCGTCGGTAGCTTCATAGCCAAATTTAGCGTGGTGATCTTTCCGGACCCTATCTATACTACGAATCCTCTCCAGCACATGCACCGGCGTGCGGATGGTGCGACTTTGATTATCCACGGCCCGCTGATTGGCCTGCCGAATCCACCAAGTGGCGTAGGTGCTGAATTTAAAGCCTTTGTCGGGATCGAACTTCTCGACAGCCCGGATCAAACCAATAGCACCCTCTTGGATTAAATCTAAGAATGGCACTCCACGATTTCTATATCTCTTCGATATTTTCACTACCAGCCGCAAGTTGGAATTTATCATTTTCTCTTTAGCTTTCGGGTTGCCGCGGTCGACTTCTTTGGCCAACACCACGGTTCCTGCAGCTGTCAGCAAAGGATATTTATTCGCCTCATTCAAAAAAATGTCTAAGAGGTCAATGGTATCTGCCGGCTCTTGGTTAGCCAACTTGTCCTCTTCGACTGTGTCATCGGTGTCGCCTTTGGAAGTCTCAGCTTCAAAAACATCAAAATCATCTACTGACTTGCGCGCCAGCGGCTCGCCCCCAAGCTCCAGCTCCTCGAGCTCGTCAAATTGCCTAGCTATAGAACCATTTTGCGAGGGACTATCTTCTACATCCAAAGGGAAATCTTCCTCGAATATTTCTGGTTCAAAATCGTCTGCCAGCTCCGTCACGTCAATCTCTCAAGTAATTAATTAGGTGCGGGTTGTTTAATCCCAGCTCTCCTAAGGCTCTTAACTCCAGCTGGCGGACTCTTTCACGAGTTAGACCCATGCCTTGTCCAACCTCTTCAAGGGTCTGTGGCTCGCGGCCATTAAGCCCAAACCGGCGTTCAATAATATGCCGCTCCCTGTCGGGTAATTCTTCTACAACTCCGCTTACGACGTCCCTTCGATCGTTTTCTTCTACCATTTCTACAACTTTGCTAATTGGCGAATCATCTTCAACCCAATCACCTAGTTCTGATTCTCCCTCATCGCCTACTGGTGTCTCCAAACTAACTGGATCGTTAACAAGTGCCAAGAGATCTTTAATCTTCTCCTCGCTTAGCCCGCTAGTCTTGGCCCACTCGGCGAGTGTTGGCTCGCGGCCTTGCTCTTGCAAGGTCTCCCGTCTTGCTCTAAACACTCGACGCGTCTGTTCGGCAACATGAATAGGCAGCCGGATTGTTCGCCCCTGATTGGCAATTGCCCGAGTAACAGATTGGCGGATCCACCAGGTGGCATAAGTCGAGAGCTTGTAGTCTAGTCGATAATCGAATTTTTCGACAGCCCGAATCAACCCAAGATTACCTTCTTGAATCAAGTCAAGCAGTGGCACGCCATTTTCTCGATATCTGTAAGCAGTTGACATTACTAGCCGCAAATTACGACCGATTAACTTCTGTTTGGCGGCCCCATCACCCTCATCTTTACGGCGGGCCAGCTCATGCTCCTCGGCCGCGGTTAGCAGCCGCTCATCACCCATCTGTCGAACGTAGAGCTTCAAAGGATCAAGGCTCTTTTCTGCCTCAACGGCTTGAAGTCCGTCACTTCCTTTAGCCATACCTTTATCCTTAGAATCGGCACCGGCCAAAGCCAGGCTACCCACCTTCCGAGCTTTTCTTTGTTGATTGCGTTCGGCTGAAAATTCCTCGAACTCTGCCACCACAACCGGGTCTCTACTGATCGCTTCTAACTCCTGGGCTTCATCTGCCTCTTCTCCTGGAATCTTATCGAACAACTCTTCGGCAGAAACTGGGAGTGTACCACGAAGGTCCCTTTCGGGCTCCTGGCCGTAAGAACTATCGTTGATGGGTTCTGGAAGTGACATGGTTATTAACTATTGGATGTAGTCGTGGAGTTTGCGGGCATCCTTGTGCTTGCGCAGCTTAGCTAAAGCTTTGGCTTCAATTTGGCGGATGCGCTCGCGGGTGACGCTAAATTCTTGGCCGACTTCCTCCAGCGTGTGGCTCTTGCCGTCTTCCAGCCCAAAGCGCAGTTTTAAAATCTTCTGCTCGCGTTCGGTCAAGGTCCCCAAAATCTGTTTGACTTGCTCTTTGAGCAATTGGCCGGAGGCCGATTCGGCCGGCGTGACGGCGTCTTCGTCTTCGATAAAATCGCCTAGCACCGAGTCTTCTTCGTCGTCCCGAACACTGGCGTCAAGTGAGGAAATGTCTTGTTTAATCTTCATGATGTGCTCGACTTTATCGACGTCCATTTCCATGGCTGCGGCAATTTCTTCGTTGGTCGGCTCGCGGTTGAGTTCCTGAGTGAGGCGACGCTGGGTCCGCAGCAGCTTGTTGATAGTTTCGACCATGTGGACCGGGATACGGATGGTCCGGGCCTGGTCGGCAATCGCCCGGGTAATAGCCTGACGGATCCACCAGGTAGCATAGGTGCTGAATTTAAAGCCCTTAGAAGGATCAAATTTTTCGACCGCCCGGAGCAAGCCGGTATTGCCCTCCTGAATAAGATCGAGCAGATCCAGGCCTCGGCCGACGTAGCGCTTGGCGCTACTTACGACCAGTCGCATGTTGGCCTCGGCCATGGCATCCTTGGCGCGCTTTTCACCGGCGACTACGCGATTGGCCAGGGCCAGCTCTTCTGGGGCGGTCAGCAGTGGAATCTTGCCAATTTCGCGTAAGTACAGCCGCACTGAGTCATCAGCAATGTCATCCATGTAGGCTTTGTCTTCAACGATCAGCTCCTCGTTGTCTTCGAGCGCCCAATCATCGGTAAAATCCTCCGGGCTAGGCTCGGTGGCGGCCACCAGCTCAATGTCCTCATTGGCCAGATCGTTATAAAAACTATCTAAGATGTCGATGTTGTCAGGCGTGTCCGGGATTAATTTGAAAATTTCCCGCTGCTCGAGCTTGCCGTCTTTGCGCCCCTTGGCCAGCAACTTGGTCAAGGCCTTAGCGTAGTTGGCTGTTTTGTCCTCGACACCTTTAGACAGTTTAGGCGCTGGCTTGCGTGCCTGATCCGCCCTAGGCGGATTGGCGGTTGATGGAGCTGGCCTAGTTGTCAGTCTGGCCGCTGGCTTAGCCGGTTTTTTATCTTTAGCCATAAAAATCTTCCTATCTCTTAGCTAATTTATTAAGAGCGTCGGCTTCTTTAAGCAGTTTGGATAAGATATCGTTATCATCAGTCTCGGCCATGGCCGCCGCCAACTTTTGCTTTTCGGTTTTTATATATTTGCTAGTTATGCGAGCCTGCAAGTTCTTGGCTTGTTCTTCCAGATCGTCCAAGTCGAGATCGCGGTAAAGCTCCTCAAACTGTAACGCTAAAATTTTAACATAATCGGCAATTTCTCGCAAAGGGCGTGACTCGGCCTTGCCGCCGCTAAATTTGGGACGAGCGCGCAAAAAATCGAACAACTTGTGCCGCGGCCCGTCAGCAAAAAACTCCGGCTGGAGGTCGTCTAGCAGCCGGCGGAGTTTGGGCTGGGCTAGAGTCATGGCCAGCAGGTGGTCCTGCAGTTTTTGATACTCGGCGCTGGCTTTATCAACTTCAGCTACCGAAACCTTGGGTATTTTGCGAGCCGGTCCGCCGTAGGCGGACTCCAGCTCTGGCTGGCGGCTTAGCTTAGCCTTGATCGCCTCTAGGCTAGAATCGGTCAGCTCGGCGAGCCTCTTCAAATAGTGCTCCTGCTCGACCGGGTCGCTTAAGCGGCGGATGGTGCCTAGCAGTGTATCTGTGAACTGGCGTTTGCCGCTCGCCGAGCCCAGATCCAGCTGCTCTTTATAGCGCTCGATTAGCCAATCCGGCGCGTAGGTCGCTTGGTCGATCGCTGTCTGCCAGGCCTTAACGTCAGCTTTAATCAGCTCGTCTGGATCTTTAGCCGAGCCGGTATCAATGATCCGCAAATTGACGCCGACCTTTTGAGCTAGCGGGATGATTCGCTCGGTAGCCACCAGGCCGGCGCGGTCGGCATCGAAGCTCAAGCGGACATCGCCACTGAAGCGCTTGAGCTCACGCAGGTGGCCTTCGGTCATGGCCGTGCCGGCGCTAGCCACTACGTTAGTTACCCCAGCCTGGTGGCTGGCAATTACGTCCATGTTGCCCTCGGCCACCACCACAAATTGGCTTTTGCGGATAGCCTCTTTAGCCAAATGTAGCCCGAAGACCTGGCGGCTTTTGTCGTAAATCAGGGTAGCCGGTGTGTTGATGTATTTGGGGGCGTTTGGGTCGTCGTGCAGCAGCCGCGCCGTAAAGCCAACGATCTCGCCTTGGGCACTGGCCAGAGGGATGATGATCCGGCCGCGGAACATATCGGCCGGGCCGTTGCGCCGCTGGGCACTTAAGCCGGCGCGTTTGATTTCCCCGGGCTCAAAGCCTCTGCCGGCTAAAAATTTGCTCAAAGCTTGATCGGTATTCGGGGCGTAGCCTAGCCGCCAAGCCGTCAGCGTAGTCTTGCTAAAACCGCGCTCCTTGGTCAGATAATCCCAGGCCGCTCGGTTGACCGTTAGTTGCTTATGATAAAACTTGGCCGCCAACTCGTTGGCCTCTTTGAGGCGGCTTCTAAGTTTAGCGTTGCCGGCGTTGGTCGAACCCCGGAATTGCTCGAGTTCTACCCCGGCTTTGCGAGCTAACATTTCAAGCGTAGCCCTAAAATCGAGGCCCTCCATCTCCATCACAAAGCTGAAGACGTCGCCGCCCTTGCCGGATGAAAAATCGTGCCAGATCTGTTTTTCCGGGCTGACCATAAAGCTCGGCGTTTTCTCGTTGGTCCACGGACTCAAGCCCTTGTAATTGCTGCCCGAACGCTTGAGTTGGACGTACTCGCCAATCACATCTTCAATATTAAGTCGAGCTTTAACCTCCGCTACCGCATCCATACCTACTAGTTTAAAGCCGAAAGCCCAAAGCTGAAAGCTCGAGCCTTTGCTATGATTAGGTCATGAGTTCAGAGATGGATAAATACCTAGCCTTTGCCAAGGAGCTGGCATATCAAGCTGGCAAGATTATTAAGGACAACTTTGAAAAGAAGCACGAAGCCCAAATGAAAGCCGACGCCACGCCAGTCACCAAGATCGATATCCAAATCAATCAGTTGGCACTGGATGCTATCAAAGCCAGATTTCCCGGTCACGGTGTTCTTGGTGAAGAAGGTAATCTCGGCGACGGTACAGAAAAATACCAGTGGGTGCTTGATCCGATTGATGCTACCAAAGCCTTCATTTTGGGGATCCCCAACAGCGTTTTTATGCTAGCCCTTACTGAGGATGGCCAAAACCAACTGGCAGTGGTTTATGACCCATTCGCCGATAAGCTTTACCACGCCGTCAAAGACGGCGGTGCCTTTTGCAACGACCAGCCGATCCACGTCAATAAACAGCCGCTGAAGGGCGGCATTGTGATGCTCGGTGAGACCTCGGCTGCTGTCTTCGCCAAGGGTGTGGAGGCCGCTGGCGGCCAGGTCGAAATGGTTACCGGTACCGGTTACAAGTGCATGCTACTGGCCAGCGGCAAAGGAGTCGGCACCTATAAAGATAAAAGTGAGGGCGACTTCCACGACGTCGGCCCGGCCGCGCTGATTATCGAAGAGGCCGGCGGCCGGGCCACCGACCTCGACGGTCGGCCTCAGCGCTACGACCGCCAGCTCAACGGCGCTATTCTCTCCAACGGCACGGTCCACGCCGATCTAGTAAAAATCGCCCAAGAAACCAACCAATAGTTCCTTACTTCATACCTTCCCCTTTTCCATCTGTGAGCTAAGGTAAATACTTAACATGTTAAGTATTATTGTTTAGAGGTATTTTTTGGACGGCTTTTAGCTTTAAGCTTGCAGCTTTTAGCTGATATCATAGTGCTTATGCCGCCGCAATCGCCTGCTAGCCAAAATCAAACGCCGCCTAGCTCGCCCAACGACCCTTATAGTTTCATCTTGAAAGATAAGCCCAAGGCTAAGCGCTCGTTGCCTCATCTATCTAAGCCGCTACTTTTTGGTGCCGGGCTGTTAGTGCTTTTGTTAGTGATTATTCTGTTTTCGTCCCTAAGAAGCGGTAATAAGAGTGCTTATCAACAAATAGAAGATGTCATGGCTGCTCAGCAAGAAATCATCCGCGTTGATGGGCTAGTACCCGGCCTAGCCAAAGACCCCAACACGCCTAGTCTGGCGGCCACCATCAATGCCAGCTTGCAGAGCAGCCAAAGCCAGCTGAGCGCCTATCTGGCTAAAAATAAAATTAAATATAAACCCCAGATCTTAGCCAGCCACAAAAATGCCCAAACCGATACTACGCTAAAAACGGCCGCTCAAAACAACAACTTTGAAGCCGCTTACTTTAGCTACTTGCAAACTGGCCTGCAAAAATACGGCACCACGTTGAAGACCACTTCACTGAACGTCGGCCCCAAAGCCAAAGTTATCTTAAATAAGGCTTACCAAGACAACAGCGTTTTACTAAGCGCACCTCAATTTGCTGTCACTACCCAGTAGCTATAGCTATCGGCTGCCCCAACACGCTCGGCGTTTCTTAAGAAACATAGAAACCTCTGGTCTAGTCTTGGGTAACTAGCTGGTAGCTGTGACGGATTAGGTCTTGGATTTCTTCCCAGCTCAGCTGGCCAGTGAGTAAAATAGTGTTCCAGTGTTTTTTGTTGAGATGGTAGCCCGGCAGAACCGTTTCGTACTTTTGCCGTAAAGTTTCAGCTAGCTGCGGATCGCATTTCAGGCTGAGCTTGATCGGGTCGGATTTTTCCTGGATCAGCGCAAACATCTTGTCGTTGGTTTTATAAACCGCCACCTCTTCGCCAAACGGATAGTCGAGCTTGACTAGCGGCAAACTCAAAATGAACTTCTCGACAGTTTTGTGGTTCATTTCATCTTTAGAATAAGCCCTAAAAGTCTAGGCTTCCAGCCAGTAACAAAGTTGGTGCCGGGGCAAGTGGTGCCGGCTTTAATCTCACAGTGGCCAAAGACTCGCTCGGGCTTAACGCCGCGGTAGTGACTGCTGATAAATTGACCGAGTTTAGCCAGCGTTTCGGCGTCCGGATCTTGGTGGTTGTAGTCGTTATCCAGGCAAATGCCGACGCTGCGCTTGTTAATTTCCCAATTGCCGGAGTGCCAGCCGATTTGGTGATCGGACAGTAGGTGCTCGAAGCTGCCGTCCATCCGCATCAGCCAATGATAGCCCCAGAACACCTGACGCTCGCGCCAAAAGTGCCCAGACCAAATCGGCTGGCCCTTCAAATCCTTCTCGCGCTCATCGGTCGGATTGCAAAAATAGGGCGTATAAATATTTAGCAGGTGCACGGCGTTAAGATAATTGAGGTCGTAGCCGGGCGCCGCGCTAGTGTGGTGGATAACAACGGTGTCCAGTGGCTCGCGCTGCTCGTCTAAGTCCGGCCCTTTGGTGGCTAGCGCCACCTGCCCTTGGGCGAGCTTGTCGGCGACGAACTGGCGGACCGACTTAATCCACTCGGCCAGTTCGTCGCCATCCCCGCCCAACTCATCGCGGGCCTTTTTCATCAGCTCAACCAGCTCGACATACCATAGCGGCTGGCCAAGTAGCCGCGCCCAGTAAGCTTTATCAAAAACTGGGCCTTGTTTAGTCACTTGGCTTTTTTAAAATCGAGGGCGCAGGAGTTGATGCAAAAGCGCATGCCCGTTGGTTGGTCGGGTGCGTCATTGAAGACGTGGCCTAGGTGACTGCCGCAATTAGCGCATGTCGCCTCAACCCGGCGCAAGCCATGGCTGACATCCTC
>OBEQ011385164.1_pt1 | contig 15450 bp, 11 predicted proteins | sample 1670901 | NCBI WGS metagenome assembly OBEQ01 (sample SAMEA104232315, study PRJEB22302) | groundwater metagenome | biome: forest; feature: aquifer; material: groundwater | place: USA | collected 2011-08-07 | depth 5.4 m | reverse complement strand
GCCCTGCTGAAAAAGACCGCCGCCTCAACCTTTACTGCCTCAAGGTCGGGGAAGAGCACAGGTGTCTTTGAAAGTAGCCCTTTGTACATGCCCCTTTGGTCCACCCTCAGCAGAGTAGTAAGGATCCTTTCGAGTCCCTTGTCCGACAGGTTGAGTCCGATCTGTTCGGACACGATGCCGTCGAGTGAATGCCCTTCGTCAATCACCAGCACCCCTGCCCCGGGAAGGATTTTTTTGTCGACTGACATCATCGCGTTGATTGCGAGCAGGGCGTGGTTGGTCACCACAACCTGAGCCGATTCCCATTTCCTCCTTGCCGCGAAGTAATGACAGCCTTTGGCATACGCGCACTTTTTCCCGTGGCAGGCATCGGCATCGGCACATACCCTTTCCCAGATCAGGGGCCTCCTCTGCTCATTGCTGTCCTCTCTGTCGCCCGAAGCCGTAGAGGCGGACCAATCGAGGAGACGCTTATGTTCGGCCGATTCTTCCTCGTTGTCGGGATGGAAGGCATTGAGGCGTCTCAGACAGACGTAGTTGCCCCGTCCCTTTGCAATAGCATAGTCGAAATCCTTGAGGGCCGAAAGCAGCTTCAGGTCCTTTGAGACGAGCTGTTCCTGAAGGTTTATCGTCCTCGTCGAGATTACGGCCTTTTGCCCGGAGAGGATTATAGGGACAAGATAGGCAAAGGTCTTGCCCGTTCCTGTGCCCGCCTCGGCGACGAGAGTGCCGCCTGACTCTATGATGCGCGCGCAGGCGTCCATCATCTTCAACTGAGGCTCCCTGAGTTCATACCCGTCCAGTGCCGCTGCGACGGCGTGTACGAGGAAGTTCTCTGATTCCTGCTCAAGTCCTGAAATCATCGGTGCGCCTTTCTTTCCTCATAGTATATTCGCTGCATTCTTTGAGGTGCATGGCATAGACTCTTTCATGAGAGCTGTAGTAGGAACATTATCTCCAGACTTTTCCAGCAGGAATTTCCTCTACTGTACCGGTTTTATCCTGAAGTAATCCGCGATATCGTCGTCCGGGCCTTCAGCGTTATTGACTGCCGGGAAATAGAGGCTGAAGGTAGTTCCTTTCCCGACTTCCGACTGAAGATCAATTGCCCCGCCGTGAGCCTTAATAATTCCATAAGACATTGCCAACCCGAGTCCGGTGCCCTTTCCCGATCCCTTTGTAGTAAAGAAGGGGTCGAATATCTTATCCCGTATCTCTCCGGGTATTCCGGCGCCTGCGTCCTGGATCCTGAGCATCGCATATTCCCCGGGTTCCAGAAGGAGCGGGCTTGCAATAGTTCTCGTAATCTTTCCGGACGACGTTGAGATCGTTATGGTCCCCCCCTTCGGCATTGCGTCTGATGCATTCACCATGAGATTCACCAGTATCTGTTCTATCTGGTTGATGTCACCCTTGATGAAGGGGAAGTTCTCGGCGGCATGAAACACAACCTGGATGTTCCTTTTTGAGAGCATCCTTTCCAGGAGCTCAAGCGTGTTGCTTACGGCATGGTTGAGGTTGATCAGCTTCATCTCAACTGAACTCGTACGTGCGAAGCTCAGAAGCTTTGTCACGATGACATGTGCTTTTATCCCGGCCTTCTCGATGATGAGGGCCTTGCTGTGTATGGCCGGGTCAACACCTTCTTCGTCGCTGATCAGCTCTGCATACCCTATGATTTGGGTAAGTATGTTGTTGAAGTCATGGGCAAGTCCTCCAGCGAGGATCCCCAGGGATTCCATCTTCTGGGACTGCAGAAGTTGTTCCTGAAGCCTTTTTTTGTCGGTGATGTCCCTGTGGAAAGACTGTATGACGATCTGGCGGTCGATTTCAATTGCCTTTGCACTGACTTCAACGAGCAGCTTTTTCCCGTCCTTTTTGAGGTGTTCCGTCTCAAAGACCAATGCCCCTCCGGCAAGCAGGTTTTTCATCCTCTCCCGAAAAGCGGCGCTATTTTCTTTCCCTTCCAGGATATGTATATGGGCGCCTAAGAGGTCGTCCTTTTCATAGCCGTACATAGCGCAGAGGTTGTTGTTGGCATTGAGAATTATCCCGTTCTCGTCGAGCACGAGGATCCCGTCGTTTGCATTGTCGAAAAGTTCCTGGAACCTCTTGTTGGCGAAACGCAGTTCTTCGGTCCTTTCCCTCACCATCTCGTCAAGTACCTCTGCCTGCCTCTCGATCTTTTTCTTTTCTTCGGCAAGGTCGTACTGGAGCTCTACTGCCTGGGTAGTAGCTTTTTCGCTGTGACTTCGTAAGGACAGCGCGATTGAAAACGTGGCTAACAGGAATGCATTGTTCAGGATAAATGTGGGGATGTCCGTAATGGTGTCGAAGACAAATATCGGCACGAGGTATATCAGATAGATTATTGACATGCCGAACATCGCTGCGGAGAAGCTGAAGGGAGAATATCCAAGGACGCAGATTATGAGAAGGGTCATGCCTGCGTAGTAGGGCGATTTATGTCCGCCGAGGGCCATTATCATGGCCTCGATCGTTATGGCAGACAAGGCGGCGGCTATGAATATGATCACATGCTGGCTCACGCTGCTCCTCTTCTGCTGATTGAGAACCAGGAGAAAAAGCAAGGCAATTGCTGCCGAAACCCTGTATATAAGGAACTGCGTGAAAAACTTGGGGGTGAAGAAATAGTCTAGAATACCGAGAAGAAGGAACAGGATCGCCCCGAGCACAAGGATCTTGCTTATCCAATGTTGCCGGAGCGATAGGATCTGGTCTTTTAAATATTCTCTTTTCTCATCCATGAAATTGCCCTATGAGAGTCCGCGGGGAAATCATGTCCCTTCCTCCTTACTCCTTGCTGACCGTAAAGAACAGGATCACGCCTGATTCTTCCCGTGTGGTCACTACATTCTCTTTTCCTATACCGGCATCCTCCAGTATTTTCCAGCATTCGCTCTCCTGCCTTTGGTAGAAAGCATCCCAGTCCGAGACCCAGTGATAGTCGAACGTCGAGTATCTCTTGCAGTCCTTGAATGAGATGATCATAGTGCCACCGGGGTTGAGCAGTTGGGAAAGCGCCTTGAACATCCTGACAAGGACGGCACTTTCGAGGTAATCGTAGAGCCCGGTGCTGTAAATAATATCCTGCATGCCGAACTCTTTGAGGTTCCTGTCATGGCTTATCATCTTCAGGGCATTATACCTTCTGAAGGTAAAACGGTCCATGGATATCCCCGTTGTAGACAGTCTGGCGGCAGAGAATGCGAGGGCATCTCCGTCGAGGTCGATGCAGGTGATATAGGCATTGTTGGCTTCTATGTCCGGGGAGATTTCAACGAGCTCCCTGCAGGAGCCGCAGGCGATGTCAAGGATCCTGGCGTTTTTCCTTTTCGACAGCTCATCGAGGAGAAGGCGCTTCACGGTCTCTTTCCTTCCCCTGATTGCCACTGCAAGCTCGGTGGAAAGAAAATATTTGTCTAGGTAGAACCCTATGCCGGTCGATTGAGGCGTGTTCTTGTATATCGCCTCGAGTGTTTTGTAGTCGCCGGGATAGCCCTGGGGCCAGGTGAGTGCGCGGTTCCAGAGATAGCTTTTGACGGAGATCGGATTAGTCCTTCCCCTCAGTTTCTTCTGAGCTTCTTTTATCTGTTCTTTGTTGTCTCTGTTTTCTTCTTCGAAGAGTTCACAGGCCTTCTTCATATTCATGAGGGTTTGACGGGTCAGCTTCATCACCTCGTCCTGAGCGTGACCGGGGGTCAGATACCTCGCCTCGATATTTTCGAGTTCCGCAACGAACCGGTCAATGGCGGCGGAGAGGGCCTCGGTCCCGATTGCCTCGAACATTAAGCCTACCCTAAGCATGGAGTCATTGATACGTGCCGTCCACTTCACAACGCCGGTGTATTTACCAAAGCTGCTTTTCAGCGTAAGCGTGAGACCCGGCTCCAGCGGGAAATCGGTCTCGATACCTATCCCCGCCTCACTGAAATCATGAATTCTTCCCTTCACGCATGTCCCTTTTTCAAGGTGACATTCCACGGCATCCGTCAAGGGTCTTCTGTAAAAGCGTCTCATTTCTTCAGCGTTGAATGGATCTCTCATTACTTCCTCCTTAAGGAAATATTTTTTGTCGAACCCTTCTCAGAACAAAAGGCGGCATCACCTCTCAAACTAAAAAAGGCCGCGCTGTATTCTTGACCTGGCAGCGCGCTTTCTATATGCTGGACCTCTGGCTTTCCTTCCCTGTTCATAACGGGTTGACTTTATCAGGAACTTTTTCCCATGCTTCTTCCTATTAGGGATACTATACCCGCATTTAATTTGGAATCGCAAGACTTTCGGCAATATCACGGCGCATTCGCGGACGCCTGAGTTCGTACCCTCTTGTGCGGTGGGAATGTGTTAAAATGAAAGCCTTATGAAAAATGGAAAAGGAGTAGTGTACCTTGTCGGGGCGGGGCCGGGTAACATCGGCCTGCTGACGGTGAAGGGGCTTAAGTGCCTTCAGAAGGCGGAGGTCGTCATATACGATTTCCATCTGAACGCGCAGATACTCAACTATATCAGCCACGATGCCGAATTCATATATGCCGGCAAGCGCGGCGGCCACCACACAATGACCCAGGACGAGATAAACGCGACCATTGTCGCGAAGGGAAAAGAGGGAAAAATCGTCTGCCGTCTCAAGGGCGGCGACCCTTTTGTCTTCGGCAGGGGCGGCGAAGAGGCCCAGATACTTGTGCGGGAGGGAATCAGGTTCGAGGTGGTGCCGGGTGTGAGTTCCTCCGTTGCGGCGCCTGCGTATGCGGGGATCCCCCTTACCCACAGGCTTTACTCTTCCTCGTTTGCAGTTATCCCGGGCTACGAAGATACCACGAAAGAGGAGTCCTCCATCGATTGGTCGAAGCTCGCGACAGGCGTGGGCACCCTCGTTTTTCTCATGGCGGTCAAAAACATTGGGGTGCTTACGCAAAAGCTGATTGAGAACGGCCGGGACCCTGATACGCCCGTTGCCGTGATACGGTGGGGCACACGACCTGACCAAAGAACCCTTCAAGGGAGCCTGAAAGACATAGCCGATCTCGTCCTCGAAAGGGACATAAAACCACCCGCGGTCATGGTCGTCGGCGAAGTAGTGAACCTGAGGCAGGAACTGAAATGGTACGAATTGAAGCCGATGTTCGGCCACCGGATACTTGTGACCAGGGAGCATGCGGAGGGGTTCGAGGAACTGGAGGAACTCGGCGCAGAAGTGGTCCAGTTCTCGACGGTCGAGATCGTTCCTCCTCAGTCCTGGGAGGGACTCGACGGCTGCATCGAAGGGATAAGCTCATACGATTGGGTGATCTTTACGAGTGCCAACGGGGTCAGATATTTCTTCCGCAGGCTTTTTGAGAAAGGTGTCGACATCAGGGATTTGAAAGGCCTGAAGATCTGCGCAATAGGCGCTAAGACCGCCGGAGAGATAAGGAAATTTGGGCTGAAGGTCGACCTGGTACCCGAGGAATTCAGGGCGGAAGGATTGATAGAGGCCTTTACAAAAGCAGCCGGCGATCAGCAGTCAGCGGTCAGCAGTAAAAACAAAGGACTATTAAGAGGCGTCAAGCTATTATTGCCCCGGGCGGAGGTCGCGAGGGAGATATTTCCGGAAAAGGTCCGTGAACTCGGCGGCGTCATCGATGTGCCTGTGACCTACAGGGCGGTCAAACCGGAGTATCACGGCAAAAGGATGAGGCGTTTTCTGAAGGAGGGAAGGATCACGATCGCCACTTTTACGAGCGCTGCTACGTTCAATAACTTCATGGAGATCATGGGGGAGGATTCAGACGAACTCCTCAGGAATGTTGCGATAGCCGTCATAGGACCGGTGACTGCAAAGGCCGTTGAAAAGGCGGGGCTAAAGGTCGGGATAATGCCGGAGGAGGCGACGGTTGAGGCGATGGTCGAAGAGATAAAGAGATGGGCCGCAGGTAATGCCCCCGCCCCCGGCACCCCCTCTTAAGATAACGCCCCCAGGCTGCGCCTCTCCCCCTCTTAAGATAAGAGGGGGTTAAGGGGAGTTATGATTTCCGAAGGGGGCAAGAGGAATTTTGATCGTCGATGATTGCAGATAATGACACATATGTGACCGATCCTGACAGACCGCGGCCCCTGCTATCGAGGGTCTTTCTCAGTCCTAAATTCATGTTCTACCCTCAGTTCTTCTTTATCATATGGCTGAACGGGAGGAGGGCGAAGAAAGGTCTCTATGGAAGCAGGGAGTGGGCCGAGAGCAGTCTGGATGTGATGCGCGCTCTTGAGAACGTAGGCGTGCGTATCGAGATCACGGGCATGAACAATATAAAGAGATTCGGGGGCCCAGCGGTCTTTATCGGCAATCACATGAGCACGCTCGAAACGATGGTGCTGCCGTGCATCATCCAGCCGGTGAAGGAAGCCACCTTTATCGTTAAAAAGAGCCTTCTGACAATGCCTGTCTTCGGACATGTAATGCGGTCGCGTGACCCCGTTGTCGTCGGCCGTGTGAACCCGAGGGAAGACCTCAAGACGGTCCTTGAAGAAGGTGTAAAGAAGCTCAAGGCCGGAAGGTCAGTCATCGTATTCCCGCAGAGCACGCGGTCAGTGGTCTTTGAGCCGGAGGAATTCAACAGCCTCGGGATCAAGCTGGCATCGAGGGCCGGTGTGCCTGTTGTTCCGGTGGCGTTAAAGACCGACGCATGGGGTATCGGGAAACACGTAAAAGAGTTCGGACCTGTGGACACCGGGAAAAAAGTCCATTTTGCATTTGGCGAGCCGATGACAGTAGCGGGCCGGGGGGCCGAAGAACACCGGAAGGTGGTCCGATTTATACAGGAAAGGCTCGATGAGTGGAGCAAAGAGTAAAAAGTGAATGGTGAATCGTGAATAGAAAAAAACAGAGGGTGCAATGCACATAAGCAACGAAGACATTAAGGAGGTCCTGGTGGAGATACCCGAAGGACATCACCACGTGAGGACAAGGATGGTCCTCCAGGACGGTACGGAGTTCGTCTTTCAGGAGGCCACGATGGCAAACATCGTGCGCGCCTTCATTACGGTGAAGACACACCCTCAGAAGGCCTCGGTCAGGCTGAAGGGAAGGCGTTCCGAAAAAGGGAAACCAGGCTACGCCGAATGGCAGTTGGTCGAGGAGTGAGACGTCATGAGCCTTCCTGAAATAGATACCTCGTTATTCTTCCTTATAAACAAAAATCTGCGGAACGGCATTCTCGATGTCGTGATGCCCTTCGTTTCGAACAATTCGAAGATTATCTTTCTGCCCCTTCTTCTCTGGATAGTCGTCAGGGACCGGTCGAAGGCCTGGTCTTACGTGGTGATATCGCTTCTTGCGGTCGCCTTCGCAGACGCAGGAGGAGGGGTCCTGAAGCACTTGGTCGCAAGGGTCAGACCGTGTAACGCCCTCGAAGGCGTCAATCTTCTCGTGGGATGTGGAAAATCTTTCTCGATGCCTTCAAACCACGCATCGAACGCCTTTGCATTTGCGATGGCCTTCTGGTTTTTGCGCAGGGATGTCGCGACATATTTTTTTATTATAGTTGCTGCCGCAATCGCGTTTTCGAGGGTATATGTGGGAGTGCACTATCCTTTTGATGTGGTCGCCGGCGCAGTGCTCGGCACGGGATGCGCATACGGGGCGATCAGACTCTTTAGGTGGGCCTCGGATATCTACAGGCGGAGGGATTACGGCCAGGCCCTCTTTTTGATGGTCATGGCCTTCAGCCTATTCCGTATTTATTATATCCTCAGCAGCCCCTTTGACCTTAGCGCCGACGAGGCGCATTACTGGGAATGGGCGAGGAGGCCCGACTGGAGTTACTATTCGAAAGGCCCGATGATCGCGTACCTGATCTATGCGGGGACCGCGGTCTTCGGCAACACTGTCTTCGGCGTGAGGATATTCGCGGTCGTCCTTTCGGCCCTGAGCAGCGTCCTCCTTTTCAAACTGGGAAAAAGGCTCTACGGCGAGAGAGCGGCCCTTCTGTCGGCGCTCCTGGTCCAGGTGGTCCCCCTTTATTCGGTATACGGAGTTCTCCTGACGATAGACTCCCCCTTCATCTTTTTCTGGATACTATCGCTATACCTTTTCTGGAAGGCGGTCGAAACTAAGGGAAAACCCCTCACCCTCACCCTCACCCCCAAGGGGCGAGGGGACTCTTTTAATTCCACTCCCTTTTCGCCCCGGCGAATCCGCCTGAGTGCGGAGAGGGGAGGGGATAAAGGGGAGGGTGACCGCATTGGCAGATGGACCTTGCTGGGTATTGGGATCGGCCTCGGACTTCTGACGAAGTATACCATGGCATTTTTTTATCTTTCCGGTTTGCTCTTCTTTGTCTTTCATAAAGACTCCCGGAAGTTCCTCTTCGGCAAAGGGCCGTATATCTCTCTTTTAGTAAGTCTTACGGTCTTCAGTCCGGTTATCATCTGGAACGCTGCCCACGGCTGGGTTACCCTGAAGCATACTGCGGGACAGGCCCACCTTGCAGACGGTCTTATGATCTCGGCGAAAGATTTTTTCGAGTTTCTTGGTTCGCAGGCCGGCGTGATCACCCCCCTTCTTTTCGTGGGTATGTTAGTTGCGCTCTGGAAGATGCGCAAAGACAGGGCGGGCGCGTTTATATTCTGGTTTTCCGTGCCTGTGATCCTTTTCTTTGTTCTCAAAAGCGTACAGGGTAAGGTACAGGCGAATTGGGCGCTGCCGGGCTATGCGGCGGGGTTCATAGCATTTTCCGCATACTTTGCCGGAGGCGGGACACCCTCAAAAGGACGCTCCAAAATACTTCCGGCGCTCGCGGTCCTGCTGGCCTTTACCCTGACCGCATTCGCTCATTTCCCCTCGGTCCTACATCTCCCGCGGAAGATGGACCCGACGATGAGACTCCTCGGCTGGAAGGAACTGGGTCAAGAGACGGACCGGATCTATGAAGGGCTCTCATCAGAGGGGCCGGCGTTCGTCTTTTCCGATAGTTACCAGATGGCCAGCGAACTCGCTTTTTATATGAAGGGCAATCCGAGGACCTACTGTATCAATCTCGGCAGGCGCATGAACCAGTACGACCTCTGGCCGGGTTTCGACAACTCTACAGGATGCAACGCGGTCCTGGTGATGGATGATGACCGGGAATTCCCCCAGGAACTGGCAAAGAGCTTCGGGAGGACCGAGAAAGTGCCGGTTGTCATAACGGTGAGGGGCGGCAATGTAATGAAATTTACGGTGTTCAAGTGTTATGATTTCAAGGGTATTAAATCCAGGCCCCCGGAGACTTTTTAATGATGATATCGGTTGTAATACCTCTATACAACGAAGAAGAGAACGTTCCTGAACTCCACCGAAGGGTGAAGTCGGTGATGGAATCTACGGGTAAGGAATACGAGGTCATATATGTAGACGACGGCAGCACGGACAGGACCTTCCCCATGCTTGAGGAAATCCGGGCAGTAGACGGAAACGTGGTGGTCATCAGCTTCAGAAGGAACTTCGGCCAGACCGCTGCCTTTGCCGCCGGCTTCGACTACTCAAGGGGAGACGTGATCGTCACCCTCGACGGCGACCTGCAGAACGACCCAGGAGACATCCCCGGCCTGGTTGAGGCGATGAAGGACTGCGATATCGTGAGCGGTTGGAGAAAAAACAGAAAAGACCCGTTCCTGTCGAGGCGGTTTCCGTCGATAATCGCGAACCGGCTCATAAGCTGGGTGACGGGCGTGAAACTCCATGACTACGGATGCTCCCTGAAGGCGTATCGCAGGGAGGTGATAAAGAACCTGAACCTTTACGGAGAAATGCACAGATTCATCCCTGCGGTCGCAAGCTGGTACGGCGTGAAGATCGCCGAGGTCGAAACAACCCATCATCCCAGACTGAGGGGAAAATCAAAGTACGGGATCTCGCGGACTGTAAAGGTGGTCCTCGACCTGATCACGGTGAAGTTCCTGCAGAGTTTTTCAACAAAGCCCCTGCAGTTCTTCGGCCCCGTGGGCCTGGCGAGCGGCGCGGCAGGGTTTCTCATCTCGCTCTATCTGAGTGCCGGGAAGATATTCTTCGGCAGGGACATAGGAGGCAGGCCGCTCCTCCTCCTCGGTGTGCTTCTGATCATTGTAGGCATCCAGTTCATCGGCATGGGGCTCCTTGGCGAGATGATGGTCAGGGTATACCACGAGTCCCAGAAAAAGCCGATATACGTCATCAGGAAAATCCAGGGTCATGAAGATAAATAAGGCAGCTTTTTTTGCGCTTAAATTATTAGTCAGCGCATTCTCCCTCTATTTAGTTTTCTTAAAGGCCGACATCCACCAGATTATTTCGATGCTGCGGAAAATCGGCCCGGCCGCTTTCCTGCTTGCCTCGCTTCTTTATATAGTGTCGATATTGGGTGCGGCGCTGAGATGGAAACTTCTCCTCCCGGATAAGTTCAGGTTCAGGAGGCTCTTTTCGCTCTATATGATTGGCTCCTTCTTCAGCAGTTTTCTGCCGGGCGTTATCGGCGGAGACGTTGTGAAGGCATATTACTTGAACAAGGACGCAAAGAAATTGAGCCTCACTCTCGCCTCTGTTTTTATGGACAGGTATCTGGGGTATGTGAGCCTGATGATCATCGGGATGGCGGCCTATCCTTTTGCTTTGCCGTTCTTCGGTGAATCCGGATACAAATGGACCATGCCCGCAATATTCATTGCCTTTGTAATCGGCAGTGTACTCTTCTTCGGGCTCAAGCTCGGCAGGAGGTTCAAGACGGTCTCGGAGTTTTATGAATACTTCGTCCTGCTGAAGGCAAAGAAAGACGTAATTGCAAAGGCCATAGCGATATCCCTTGGCATACAGGTGATGGGTTTTATCGCGGTGGCAGTCCTTGCATCGGCAATGGGAGAGAAGATACCGGTACTTCTGCTGTTCGTTGTCCTTCCCATTATCATCACGATTACAACGCTCCCCATATCGATATCGGGCCTGGGGGTGAGGGAAGGTTCTTTTGTCGTATTGCTCGGCCTCATCGGCATCCCACCGGCAGTGGCGACATCTCTTTCCCTCGCCTGGTTTTTTTCCACCTTTGTCGGCAGTGTCCCGGGGCTGATCGCCTATATAAGACAGCCCGGCAGCCGGATTAAATAGGCGGCCGCTCAGATGGATATGCCAGGGGACCTCGAAGACTCCGACAAGAAATATATCTGGCACCCCTTTACCCAGATGAAGGAATGGGCAAATGAAAAGCCTGTCATCATCGCCGAAGGGAGGGGCAGTCATCTTATCGGCGTTGACGGCAGGACGTATATCGACGGCGTTTCTTCCCTCTGGGTGAACATCCACGGCCACAGGAAAAAAGAGATCGACGCGGCGATCAAGGACCAGATAGACAAGATATCCCATTCGACGCTCCTCGGGCTGGGCAATGTGCCGGCGATACAACTGGCGGAGAAGCTGGTAGGAATCATCGGTAGGGGCATGGCATGCCATGCCCCTACAAAACATGCAGAAGGATCGGCCCCTACGAAGGTCTTCTATTCCGACAACGGCTCGACCTCTGTCGAGGTCGCCCTCAAGATGGCTTTCCAATACTGGAAGCACAAAGGGGTTTCAGGGAGGGACCGTTTCCTTTCGCTCAACAACGCGTATCACGGTGATACGCTCGGAGCAGTGAGCGTCGGGGGCATCGACATATTCCACAGCGCCTTCGGTCCTCTTCTTTTCAATACGTACAGGGCGCCATCTCCCTATTGCTACCGATGCGAACTCGATATGAAATATCCCGGCTGCGGCCTCGCATGCCTTTCGAAGATGGAAGATATCCTCTCGGCCCATCACGATGAGATTGCCGCCATGATTATCGAACCCCTTGTCCAGGCGGCAGGCGGGATGATCGTTTCGCCCCCCGGGTATCTGAAAGGCGCGAGGGAGCTATGCGAGAAGTATGATCTGCTTTTTATCGCAGACGAGGTAGCTACAGGATTCGGGAGGACTGGGAAGATGTTTGCGTGCGAACACGAGTCCGTCATCCCAGACATGATCTGCCTCTCCAAAGGCATCACAGGGGGATATCTCCCCCTGGCGGTGACTGTAGCATCGGAAGAGATTCATAATGCATTTCTCGGCGAATTCAGCGAACTCAAGACCTTTTTCCACGGCCACTCCTATACAGGCAATCCGCTCGGCTGCGCCGCTGCGCTCGCATGCCTGGAGATCTTCGAAAAGGAGAGGACGCTCGAACAGCTCCTTCCTAAGATCGAAATCCTCGAAGACAAGCTGAGAGAGATATCAGGCATGGACCACGTCGGAGACGCCCGTAACAAAGGCTTAATGGCCTGCGTCGAACTCGTAAAAGACAAGGAGACAAAGGCGCCTTATTCATGGGAGGAGAAGATGGGCTGGCGCGTCTGCCATTATGTGAGAGAGAAGGGAATACTCATCAGGCCGCTCGGAAACGTGATCGTGGTCATGCCGCCCCTGAGCATTTCCAGTGATGACTTGATATATATGCTTGACGCAATTAAAGAGGCGATAGCTGCGTGCTGCAGATAACACTTCATAACTCCCCCTTCCCCCCTCTTAGCTTAAGAGGGGGTGCCGAAGGCGGGGGCGTTACCTAAGACTGACATGAGTAAAAAATCTATCATAGCTCTGGCTCTCCTGATTCTCTCTCCTATGATCATCTATTTCCTCTGGCCCACCGACGAGGCCAGGATAAAGAGGCTCTTTAAGGAAGGCGCAAAGGCGGTCGAGGCGAGGAAGGTGGACGATGTCATGTCAAAAGTATCTTATGCCTATACGGACCGGAACGGACTGAGTTACGCTGCGCTTAAGCAGGGCATGGAGAGTGAATTCCGGAGTATGAGCAATATCAGGATCGAATATGAGATAACCCAGATAGAGGTGAGAGACAAGGCCGCAACTACGAGGATGGATGTCCGCGTCATTGCGAGTTACGGGAATGACACGGGATATGTCGTGGGGGACGCGGCAAGGCCCGCTCAACTGATTTTTTCGCTCGAAAAGGGGCCCACGGGCTGGCTTATAAGCAGCTCCGAAGGGCTAAAGGTTGAGTTTTGAGGTCTGAGTATATCCCATGCCTATTCCCATGCTCCACTTTCGGGCACTATGTAATTGGTTACACAATTGTGAAATGCATTACACAAGGAATAAAGACATAAAGAAATTTATCGATTCATTATCTTTAATTTTCGGATGGTTAGAGCCATAGAGGGAACGGTATGAGTTTTGCTTCCTCCCGAGATGATGAGTATCACTCGATGAAGATGCGTATCGGCACTCAAACAACGGAGGCTATAGTAATGATAAGAAAAAATTTGATTTCGGGATGCCTGCTGGTTCTCCTTCACATGTCATCTGCATATGCCCTGCCGAGTTATTCATCCGGTGTCTACCTGGAGAATTTGGCAGTAGAGTCTGTTTCTCAGACCAGGATTACTCTTTCGGGGAATGTTTATGCTGTATCCCCGAAGGCCAAAATCCAGGATACGAGGTATGGAGAGATGCGGGATATAAGACTTTCGGACATACGGGTCGGAGAAGTTGTCGGGGTGCGAGCGGAAGGGACAACTATTACCGAGATCTATATATTAAGGAAATAAAACCATGAAAAAATTCAATCTGAAATGCAGGATCGCCCTTTTTCTTTTATGCGCTCTTCTGTCCCTTGGTGCCCGGGTGGCCGGGGTGGATGCGGCTGCCGCGATGACTGATTACTGCGTTGTCCCTCCTTTTGTCTCCCAGAATGTTCCGCCTCTCGCAATGCTGACCACCGGAAGGGACCACAGGCTTTATTATACGGCCTATAACGACGGCTCTGACCTGGATGGCGACGGCCGTCTGGAAATAGACTACAAGCATTCGGTTGAATACTATGGATATTTCGATCCGGTAAAGTGTTATGCCTATGATAGTACCAATAAGCGGTTCAACCCTGTAGGTTATTCGGCGATCACGACCGACCCTTACGGCCAGGCGACTTACGGGCATCAATACAGCAAATTCTGCTCCGCCGGACAGTGGAGCGGCAACGTCCTCAACTGGCTGACGATGACCAGGATGGACGTGCTCAGGAAGGTCCTTTATGGCGGCCACCGCAGCACCGACACCGCCGGGGCAACCGGCATGACCGTCCTTGAAAGGATGTATGTTCCCCAGGATTCACACAGTTGGGCCAAGGAACTGACCGGCAGGTTATGCCAGACTACACTCCCTGATGCGACCCACCCTGAATTTACGACCAACTGCGTTACTGACAAGGATTGCGACGGGAATATCGGATATACCGACTGCACGGACAAATCCCTGGGTTTGATAGGTATCGCGGCTGCGGCCCTGCCGACCGCCTGCACGGCTTCCGTCCCGACTCCCAGTTTTACCACCGGTAATATCCTGTGGGCACGGTATAACCGCGCCGCATTAGTGGCTGAGCAGCAGAAATGCGGTGATACAAGTGCGGATTTGAACGGCGGGTATGACCCCCTGCAGCTTATTACTACCGCTGGTGGATATGGTCTCGCCAATGATTTTAGTGATGTAAACCTCATCCCGTCTAATCCCGGTAATCAGAATACGAACCTGATGATTGCCGCAGAATTCAATGTGACAGCCGGCAATACAGGGAACTGGCAGTTCCTTCTCGACAGCGACGACGGAGCAGAGCTGTTGCTGATAAACATTACATCCAACACTCCTATTGTGACTACAATGGGGGCTACCATAGGGCCTTCAACCTATAACTACCTCGACCTCAGCGTCCCCTCCCATCCGGGATGCCATGCCGCCTGTTTTTTGCCGGTTCTTACCAGCGATCCCAATAATACGATCTGGTGTACCGGCGCCGCCGGTACCAGTACCCCCAACATCATTCCGGCCACCTATAACTTGGGCGCTGCCGGCTGGTACCGCATGATAGTCCATCAGACGAACAATACAGGTCCGGGCGGGGTGCGGGTATGGTATAAGGCTCCGGGTGATACGACATGGAAGCTATTTGGGGCGACAAACCTGGGTCCTGCAAATCTTAGGTCTTATACAATCAACAGTACTAATCAGTGCAGCATTATGACCCAGCAGTTCCTTGACACCGGCAAGCCGTCGACCGGCGCGGTGACGGCAAAGAGGCACCTCTTCTGCAGCACTACTGACACAGTGAGCGGCAACGCCTCAACTGATACAAGCGCGAGTGCTTTTGTTCCCGGAGAGCCTCTCTTGAAGGTTTCGATTAATTCTCTGAACAGGCAGTGGGACTGGGCTGCCCATGAATCGTACCAGTGCGTTGACACCTATGTGACTCCCACTCCGACGGCTGCGACAAAATATTCGGTAAGGGTGAAGGTCTGTGATTCAACAGCAGGCTTAGAGACACACTGCAGGGCCTACACGGACAGCTCGACCGGCGCCGTAACCTATAAACCGGTGGGCCTGCTCCAGAGATATGGCGAGTCGAGATCGACTAATAAATT
>OBEQ010158777.1_pt1 | contig 15450 bp, 12 predicted proteins | sample 1670901 | NCBI WGS metagenome assembly OBEQ01 (sample SAMEA104232315, study PRJEB22302) | groundwater metagenome | biome: forest; feature: aquifer; material: groundwater | place: USA | collected 2011-08-07 | depth 5.4 m | reverse complement strand
GCGACGCCCGCACCGGCGCCCGACGACGCGATGCTCGAGATCCATTGGTCATGGCCCGCAGAGAAGATCATCCGGCGCGTTCGCGCGGCGAGCCCGTGGCCGGGGGCCTACACCGAACTCGGCGGACAGGAGCTCGTGCTCACGCGGGTGGAAGTAGCCCGAACCTTCCCGCGGGCGCTCGCGCCGGGAGAAGCGACGGTGTGCGACGACGTCGCGGTCGTGCGCACCAGCGACGGTGCCGTTGCGCTGCTCGAAGGCCGAAATACGCTGGAAACGGGGGATGTTACGCTGGATACCGCAGCTTTGGCTCAGCGCGTGCGAGGGATGGTCAAAGCCAAGCCTGTCCTCTAGCATCGTCTCCATGTCCGATCCGGTCACGACCGCACGAACCGCGAGGGAGCAGCTCGCGCGAGGGCTCAACGCGCTACAGTCCGATCCAAACGTTCCGCCGCAGCTCTTGGAGCTCGCGGCACCGATCGCCCAGAGCATGGGAGCCTTGCATCAAATCGAGCGCTCGCAAGGCCAGCAGCTCGTGCCTCATGCAGAGCTCGCGCTGACCAACGTGCGTCAGGCGCTCGCGCAGCTTCAGTCCGCACCCCCGCAGTATGCGGCGGTGACGCAGGCCATGGAGTCGGTGGCCGCTTCGCTGGGGCTCGTGCACTCGCTGAGCAAGCTTGCTCAGCAAGGTGGCGGCGCCGCACAAGCTCGACCGGCGCATCCCGCGCCACAGGCCGCAGCGCCGCCCCAGGCCCAGGCCCAGGCGGGCCCTTTCCAACCGGCTGCACAAGCGCCGCGCGCCCAACCGGCACCGGCTCAAGCCGTGGCGCAACCCATGCGCTCCAACGATCCGTTCGCGGCGCGTCCGGCTGGGCAGGCATCGCCAGGACCGAGCATTCCGGTTCCGGCGCCGCCCATGCAGGGGAACATGCCGGTGATCGCCGCGGATCTCGGGGCCCACAGCACGACGAACTTCTACAAGGGGCTCAGCGGGAACGACATCATCGACCACGGGGGCCTCTTCGTCTCCACATACATGGTTCCGAAAATCGGCACCCCGGTACGGCTCAAGGTGTCTTTGCCGGGCGGCTATGAATTCGAGGCGAACGCCATCGTCAAATGGTCGCGCGAGCATTCGGATGCCGCGGACGCGCCGCCCGGTTTCGGTGCGCAGTTCACGCAGATCACCGCCGAAGCGCGCCAGCTGGTCTACCGCTACGTGCGCAATCGCGAACCGCTCTTTCACGACGACTTCTGACGAGGCGCCGGGTGGTGGCGGAACACAACGATGCGAACGAGCTGCGCCGGCGCGCCGAGGCGCTTGCGCGCGCAGGTCGCTGCGCAGAGGCCATTCCGGTGATGGAGGACGCGATCGCGCTCTTCGTCGACCGCGATGGCGAGCACGATCGCAACGTCCTCGATGGCCTGCGCGAGCTCGGCGCGCTGTACGTCGATGTCGGAAACTACATGGGCGCGCAAGCGGTCTACGAGCGCTACCTCGCGGTATGCGAGGGCGCGTGCACGCCTGATGACCCTCGCCTCGGCGGGGCCCACCATTGCCTGGCGGAGCTCTATCGCGCGACACGCGACTACAGGAGCGCGCGCCTTCACGCCGAAAGATGTGTCGCCGTATGGGAAAAGGCGTACAGGAAGAACAGCCGCGACGAAATTTACGTCGCGAGTGCGCTCAACAATCTCGCCTCCATCGAAGCCAAGCTGGACGAACTGCCACGCGCGGCCGAGCTTTACCGGCGCGCGGTGGAGATCGAGGAGCGGATCGGTGGGTCGGTCAACCCTGGGCTGGGAACCGTCCTCAACAACTATGCGAACGTTCTCATCGCGCAGAAAGCGTACGACCGCGCGGGAGTGATGCTCGAGCGCGCGCTCGCCATCGTCGAGATGGCGTACGGGGCCGATCATGCGGACGCGTCGCTCGTCCTTCATTCCATGGGGCACCTCGCCATGAGCAAGCGAGACTTCGAAACCGCCGAGACCTACTTACGGCGGGCGGTCGCCATCGAGGACAAACTCCAGGGCAGGGAGGCGCCGACGAAAGCGGCGCTCTTGGGCTACTTGGGCGAGGTGCTCAGGGGTCGCGGCCGAAACGCCGAGGCCGAGACGTTCCTGAGGCGCGCGCTCGCCATCTACGAACGGGCGTACGGCGAAGAGCACCCCAAGGTCCAGCAGATGCGTGACGCGCTGGGGCGCATCGTGCCGTCGAATCCTCCCGGCGGACCGAGTTGACGCCGCTCTACGATCGTCTGTTCCCCCGCTGGAAACCCAAGGACGAGCTCCGGCCGCGCGGCGTCATGAGCGGCGACGGCGCGCGAATCGCGTGGCTCGGCACCGCAGGGCATGTGGTCCAAGCGGCAGGTGTGACTCTGCTCGTCGATCCCTTCGTCACACGGCCGAGCCTCCTTCGCACGGCTGCGACGCGCCTGATTCCGAACGAATCCGAGATCGCACGCCACGTGCCCTCGAAGGTCGACGCCGTGCTCTGCGGGCACAGTCACTACGATCATCTCCTCGACGCCCCTCTCATTGCGCGCCGCACCGGCGCGGTGCTCGTGGGCTCACGCCAATGGAAGCGCAGACCTCGTGGACGCAGAGCTCGAGGGGGAACGCGCGGACGTCCTGCTCATCGGACTCGCGGGCCGGACGTCGACGAAAAACTACATTGCGCGCCTCGTACGCATGCTCGGGCCATCGCTCATCGTGCCGACACACCACGATGCGTTTTTCGGTCCACTCGACGCCGGCGTACGTCTGCTCCCGCGCATCGATCTGGATGGCTTCCTCGCCGACGCCCGCATCCACGCGCCCGACGCGCGCCTGATTACGCCGGACTACTTCGAGGTAATCGGCGTGCCGAGAGGAGACGCGCGGCAGGCGGCCATCGAGTAACCCTCGCGCTCCTGGAAATGCGACTCACGGAAGTGAGTCTTGAATCGCGAAGTCGTCGAAATAGACGGTACCGGCATAGGCACTTCCCCACCAGTTTCCCATCGCCACGCGATTGAACGAGGTGACGCCCGGCGTGGATGCCACCAGAGTCCCGTCGACATACAGATCTACCTTCACGCCTGATCGATAGTCCCAAAGGAAGCGATGCCAGCCGGTCGTCCTCGTAACGGTGGTCGCCACCTCGGTTGTCCCAGAGCGATAGACGTAGCTCGTGGTGGACACTGCCGTATCGACTCCGATGCCTCTCCACGAAGAACCATCATCCCATCCCCCGCCGTCGACACGCGCCATACCTGCCAACGACGTGTCGCTCGCATCATCGTAAAACCAGAGAACCGCGACCTTGCTGTAACTCACGCGCGTGGACGCCTGGTAGATGACATCCAAAGCCTCGTCCGTTACATAGCTGTACGTTCCAGCGTGGCTTCGTGTGCTGGCAGCCGATGCAGAGCCTTTGGCAACGTTCCAGTTCCCGAGGCCGCTCTCGAATCCATCCGAAACGAGCTCTCTTCGATATTCGGTGGGAAAGTCTGCTTTGAGCCCTATGTTCGCATAGTCCATTTTCGTTTCGTCGAACGCCGGCTCCCAGCTGACATTCTGAAAACCAGGACGGCACGAATTCTGACCGTTGTAGGCGACGCCCGACGTATTTTGCACTTTGACGTTCGTAAACAGCTGACCGTTGGCCCCCTGATCCATATAGATACCATTCGGCGGGAGCCCTTGGACGGTAGGATGCGCGTAGCAATTGCTCACTGTCACCTGCTCGACGCGGTTCACGTGATCGTGAAACTGCGTACCCTGGCAAAGCGCGTCGTTGCCCCCCTCGAGAGGATCGGTCGGCGACAAGCCGAATGAGTTCAGCGCCGAGGTGTCGTCGCTGTCCTGGCAGCAATTGTAGATATCGAGATACGCGAGCGTGTTGCCATCCACATAGGTGCTTTCGTACGGCAGGCGCGGATAGGCGTCCCACACGACGGCGTATCGAGGACTATTGTAGATCTCGGCGTGCGAGACTTCGTTGTTGCTGGAGTTCATGAGGTAAACACCCGACGCGTTTCCGACCAGCTCTCCAATGTCGTGAATCAGATTGTTGGAGATGACATTTCGGTCGTTGGTCGTGTTCTGGCTCAATAAAGCACCTTCGCCGGGGTACTTCCCCTCCAAGTAGACCCCTGAGTGACCAAGGTGCTCCAGCCAATTGCCATAGACGGTGTTGTCATGATTGAAAAAGAGCATGAAGACGGCCGAATACCCGGAGTTTTTCAGGTGGCAATTCTTGATGGTGACGTCGTGGGTATTCTGCAAAAACACCATGCCGGTTCGGTGCTGCGGCATGTTCATCTGCCGATCGTACTCGGGATGAGCATGCTGCTCTCCCGAGTCGCCCTCGTTCACCCAGCCGTGACGATACCAGTCCGTAAAATCAGAAGACTCGACGGTTAGGCCTTCGAATCGCAGATGGTGCGCAGTCGCCGCTTCGCTGGATCCGGCAATGGAAAGGATGGTTTTGACTTTGGGAGCAACGATGGTTTGGTTCGAAATTGCCCCATCTCGAGCCCAATAGTAGAGATACCCGTCCGAGGTATCGAGGTAGAACTCGCCGGGTTGCGTCAAGAACTCCAGCGCGCCTTGCACGAAATATCTCGAGGACGGCGTCGGTAGATACGCGATCGGATTGTAGATGGGATATCTGGTTGGATGCGCGAGCGTCATCTCACGAGCGGATGGGGTTGTGGCCGCAATAGGTACGATGTCGGTGAACCACGACCAGCCGCCGGACCAGATGACGACTTGAGCGCCACCCGCATTCCAGCTCGCCGGGTTGAGGGCCCCAGGTTTGTACGTGAGGACGAGGTTGTCGTCCGACGCGGGATGCGAGGAGGCCAGTGCATCGGTCAGAAGATAACCTGCGCGAGAAGCCGGATAGGTGGCGTCCGGCACGTAGTCTGGAAAACGCGCCTTGAGAGCGCGCTTTCCATTCTCGTAAAGCGTGTGAAACGTCCATCCCGTCCCGACGTGTGCTTTGTAGACGCTCCCGGAATGTTGCATCCAGTTGGTGAGTCTCTGTCCGCCAATGAGATGGGCGCTGCCTACGGCATCGAGGTTCTTGTAGACCACGGCGTGGCCGTTGGTTCCGGAGTCTGCTTCGGTGAACTGAATGGTATCGGTGAGGTAGTAGTCGCCCTGCCGAAGGTTGACGACGATGTCTTCCATCATATTTCGATTGACGGTTCTGACGACATCTCGTGCTTTTGTGATTGTCGCGAAGGGTTGAGACTCCGTTCCCGGATTGCCGTCGTTGCCGATCGGAGCCGGGGCCACGTAGTACGCCGACCGCGCGGGAGCGGCCACGTCGGCCATGGTGTCGCCGTCGCGCACGCCGGCCTCGAATTCGTCGTTTGGCGCGCCCGCGTCGGCATTCGTCGGGCTCCCGCCCTCTTCGGACGAGCGCGGACCGGAGCAACCAATGCCCAGAGTGAGACCTAGAAGAGCCGTCCAGCGGCGTCGAAAACGAGCTGTCATTGGAATCGTCAGAGTCGGTGAGGCACCGACGCTCTGAAAATTCTAGCAAGCTTCATCGTTCATACGCGCCGATATCGACGGCCCTTCGTTCGTGCTCGCCTGACTTGGCATCCCATTTCCCCGTCATGCCGAGGTGCGAGAAGAGAAAAAGATCTCCGTCGAGATCCATGCGCAGCCACTTGCCGCGGCGACTCAAACCGCGCACGGTGCGACCGATGAGCTCCCGAGCAAACGCTCGTGAGGTGTGTGTGCGCTGAATGTTCCGGTCCGGCGCGCGCACATCGATGAGCGTGGCGCCGCGCAACCAGCGCACCAAGTTCCGCCGAGCGATTTCGACCTCCGGAAGCTCGGGCATTGGGTGGCTACTGCCATGGGGGCCGAAGCCCGCACGCTCCAAGAAGAATCTGCCTTGCGCGGCCAAGAAGGTCACTCATAGTCTCCTACTTATTCCCACACAATGCGACAAGAAGCCCGTCTCCGAATCGCTCAAGGGCTCGACGCGATGCGAAATGGGCGGGGCACTCGCTGGATCTCACGTACTGCGCGGGCATCGCCTACCTCGGGACGTTCAAGCTTCCCGACGGCCCCAGTGGTTCTCCGTGACGTACCGCATACCGCTGCTGTCGGACCCTTCCGCGGCCACCGCGAGGAGGATCACGGCGCGCTTGAGCGGAACGTTCAGCCTCTTCAGCCAGACCATCGTCATGAGCTCGAGCGCCCCCAATCCCTTCACGTCGAGAGCGCCGCGGCCCCAGATCATCCCCTTGTCGTCGATCGCTCCAGAGAGGGGGCGAGGACTCGGGCTTCGCGCAGGACTACCAGATCGAAGTCTACTTCGAAGCGACGCCCGGGAAGACCACCCACCTTTACGCCATGTGGCGCGACTTCCACATCGGCTCGCTGTCGTCGCGGCACGACCTCTACGTCGCCATCGTGCTGGGCAATCTTTCCGACTTCGACGTGCGCACGGGCAAAGTCTGTCACGATGGCGCGCCGATGCCCGTATTCACGAAGTAGCGCAGCCTCGCGATCGCATGGTCGCGCGTCTGGGGGTCTGATGTAGACTTGCGAGCCCGGCTTTTTCAAAAAGTGAAAGCTCGCTTTCTCCTCCCCATCTTGGCGGCGGTTCTAGCTGCCTCTTTCATCGTCGCGCCGGGCGCGCGCGCCGCGAACGATCCGTCGCTCTACTGGCAAACGCTCGAAACGCCCCGCATTCGCGTTCATTTTCCATCGCAATCGCGCGAAGTCGCCGAGCGCGTCGCAGACTTGGCCGAGAGCATCCACGCGCGCCTCGTACCGGCCGTCGGCTGGACGCCGAGCGAACGCACGGAAATTCTCCTTTCGGATCAAACCGACAGCGCGAACGGATCGGCGACCGCCATCCCGTACAACGCGATTCGCCTGAACATGACCGCGCCCGACGATCTGTCTCCGCTTGGCGACACCGAAGATTGGTACCTCGAGCTCGTCACCCACGAGTACACACACATCTTGCACACCGATCATATCGGGGGAATTCCCGCGATCTTGAACGCGGTCATCGGCAAGACGCTCTCGACCAATCAGGTGCAGCCGCGCTGGCTGCTCGAGGGGCTCGCGATTTTCGAAGAGAGCCAGCGCACGGCGGGCGGGCGTCTGCGCAGCCCGCTCTGGAACATGTACATGCGCGCCGACGTGCTCGAAAATAACCTCGCCGGCCTCGACGTCATGTCGCATCCCGTACGCCGTTGGCCTCAGGGGAACATTTGGTATCTGTACGGTTCTTTCTTCATGCGCTGGATCGCCGAGACCTACGGCGAAGATGCCATAAGGAAGATCATCGACGACTACGGCCGGCAAATCGTGCCTTATGGCATCAACCGTTCAATCCGCCGCGCGACGGGGCGTACCTACGAGGAGCTCTATCCGGCGTGGGTCGATACCCTGCGGCGGACCTACGGCGCCCAGGTCGACGACGCGCGGGCCCGCGGTGTGCGCGAAGGCGTGCGCATCACGAGCGGCGGTCAAGGCGCGCGCCACCCTCGATGGATTCCGCGCGGCGCCTGGCCCGATCATGCGGGAGATCTGCTCTACACGCGCGACGATGGCCGGTCGACGCCCGGCCTCTATGCGGTGCCGATTTCGCGCGATCTCACGACCGGACGCATCATGGGGGCACGCGAACGCGATCGCGAGCTCTTGGTCCGCGTGTCCGGCAGCGCGAGTGCGAGCTTTCTCCCCGACGGCGGTTTGGTTTGGAACTCGATCGACCAGTACAACAACCTCTTCTTCTTCAACGATCTGTTCCGCGCGCCCGCGGGCGCCCGCAGCCCACGCGGCCTCGAAGGGAGAACGACGCGTCTCACGCGCGGTTTTCGCGCCCAGGAGCCGGACGTATCGCCAGACGGGCGGCGCGTCGTCTTCACCACCAACCACCGCGGTACGACGTATTTGCAGATTGCGACCTTGACGGAAGACGGCGTGGAAGACGTGAAGAACCTGGTGCCCGGCAGTCGCTTCGACCAAGCGTTCACGCCGCGTTGGTCCCCCGACAACCGCCACGTCGTCTACTCCGCGTGGACGCACGGCGGGTACCGTGACGTGCGCATCGTAGACACCTTTGACGGGTCCTTTACGGAGATCGTCCACGATCGCGCCCTGGATGGCAGTCCTTCGTATTCGCCCGACGGGAAATTCATTTTTTTTCATTCGGACCGCACGGGCATTCCGAACGTGTTTGCCTACGAAGTCGTCGCCAAGCGCCTGCGCCAGGTCACGAACGTAGCGAGCGGCGCGTTCGATCCCGCGGTGTCGCCCGACGGAAAGACGCTCGCATACATCGGCTACACCAGCCGCGGGTACGATTTGTTCGCGATGCCGCTCGACGAGGCCGCTTGGCTCGAGGCGCTTCCCCACAAGAGTGAGCTCCCCGAGCTCACGCCACCACCACGCCACCGCGCGTACGAGGTTCACCCGTACAACCCGCTGCCGACCCTCGCCGCGCGGCGGTACTCGGTTCAAATCGCGCCCGGTAATTTCGGCCAAGCCGCCACCGTGGGCATTGCCGGGGGCGACATCGTCGGACACCACGGCTACGCGCTGTCGCTCACGACCGAGTTCGAAAGGCCCGAGCTTCAGGGCTCTCTCGCGTACGCGTATGCCCGCTTGCCGGTCGACATCAGCGCCAGCGTGTACCGTTCGATCGCGCCGCGCGGCGGGCTCGCTCTGGGCGGCAACAAGCCGACATGGATCAGCGAAGTCGTGGGATTGCAGACCGGTGTGTCGTACTCGATGCCACGCCAGTTCGATGGTCAGAACTTTGCCGTGACGTACTCGGTCGCGCGCACGGGCGGCGAGCTTCCGATCGCGCCCTCGCAGCTCGATCCCTACGAGACGCCGCAAATTCCACCGCGAGGTCTGGTCAGTTTCCTCCACCTCGGCTGGTCGTACTCGAGCGTCGAGCGTTATCTATGGAGCGTCGGCAACGAGCGCGGTTTCGCCGCGAGTGCGAACCTCGACTTGACCGATCCATCGATTGGCAGCGAATTTCAGGGTTTCAGCACGACGGCCAATCTCGTCTGGTATTACCCGATTCCCTGGCTGCGCCAGCACACGCTGGCACTCCACGCGGGCGCCGGCACGAGCGGGGGCAATTACCCCGGTCGCGGCGCCTTCTACATCGGCGGATACGTCGATTTGCCAGTTCTCGACTCGATCCGAAATACGCTCATTCAGGGGGGGATCGTGCTCCGCGGCTACCCCGCAGTGGCCGAAGCCGGACGAAACTACGCGCTCTTCAATGGAGAGTACCGTTTTCCCATTGTCTATATCGAGCGGGGCATGTCGACACTGCCGCTCTTTTTGAACCGTATTTCTGGAAATGCCTTCGTCGACTATGGGAGCGCTTTCGACGATGCCGCTGTCGCAAAGTTCAAGACCGGCGCGGGCGGCGAGCTCTGGTTCGATTTTACGCTTGGTTACATCGTAGATTTCACCTTTCGTCTCGGGTACGCGCGCGGACTCGCCAGCGGTGGCGTCGACAAGGTGTATTTCGTGGCGGCAGTGCCGTTTTGAGGTTTGTTCAACGCTCGTACGCCCCAATATCGATGCCCGCGCCCTGCGGCCGACTCGTGCCATCGCGATCTCTGACCACGACCGTGTTTGCCGCGGCACTTCCGTGGTCCACAGCCGGGCTGTTCGCCTGCAAGTGGAAGTCGCCGGCGGACGGATTCACAAAGAGGGGATTTGCGTTGAGCGCATTGGCATCTTGGGTCGGCCCACTGCCGTTATTAAAATAGAGATTGTTCGACACCGTAAGTTGTGACCAGGACGCACCATCCACGGGCGCGACGTAGGGCGTCGCTGGTCCTTCGGAGTAGAAGATATTGTTGTATACCTGTGCCGTCGACGCGGCCGCTCCCCCTCCGTAGTTGCTGAGCCACAAGATTCCGGATTCGGAATGAATATTGTAGAACGTATTGTTGTACACCTTCCAGTTGCCGTTGTAGATGGACAGCGCGGCGAAATTCTGACCAAGGTTGTAAAGGATGTTGTTGTAAATGGATCCGTAGCTATCGCCGTTCATATTGGAAAGCGAGATACCGCGTGTGTTTATGGCGTTCGTTGACACGAGCACGTTGTCATGAATGCGAACGTCGTAGTAGCTGCACTTGATATCCATGTGCACCATGACGACGTGCCCCATGATTAGATCATGAAAGTAATTCCATCCGATATCGAGGTCACTGGAACAGAGCTGGGCATAGATCGCGTGATTGAGGTTGCAGCCGTTGCTGTCGCTCGGAACGCAATCGCCGATATTCTTGAATTCATTTCCAAGTATCCGCCAGTGATCGTTCTGCGGCATCGCCGCGCCGCTTCCACCCGATGACCCACTGTACCGGGTGGAGATGACATTACCGACGACGCGAATTCCAAGGGCGCCTGGATGCAAGTCGCTTCCCGAGTACCAACCGCCTCCGCCCACCGAGTCGCCGCCTCCTTGCAAGGTGAAGTTGGCGATAGTGATGTAGTTGCCGACGCCGTTTTCATCGACCATGCCGAAATTTCCGTACTCCGACGCGCTCGGTGAGGTGAACGTCACGGCTTCGTCGGGGTACGCCGAGAGAGCGATGGGAGTTCCGGCAGAGCCAGTGTGATTGGCGTTGAACGTCATGTTCCAGCGGGCCCAGGTCTGGCTCCCGTACTGACCGCCATAGGTGCCCGCACGGAAGTAGTACGTGTCGCCCGCTTGCATACCGCTCCAGGCATCCGCCGGCGACATGGGACTTGCCAGGGTGCCATTGCCCGTTCCGTTCGAGGACACGAAGAGGACGCGACCGGCACGAACGGTGAAGGGAACGCTGTTGCTATCCCCAAGCGCGTTGTGAACTACGATGTCTCCCGAAGCTGCGAGCGCACCAAGCTGTATTGTGATCTTGGTGTCCGTCCAGACGGGGTAGCTGTCGACGAGACCGCCGCCCACCGTGACGGTCGAAGTTCCGCGAGCGCTGCCGAAACCGGCGCCGTAGAGAGTAATGAAAGCCCCCTTACCGTCCTGACCGCCCGTGTTTGGGCCGCTATCCAGGTCGGAGAAGAAGACTCGTGGCGCTCCTGGCGCAACGAATCCGCTGTCTTGCGCCGTGTCACCATCCGGCTTGGAGGATCCGTCGGGTCCACTGCGCGCGTCTGGACGACCGCCCCCCTCCGTTGTCGTGCCGGTCCCAGCCTCTGACCTAGGCCCGCCATCGCCGCCCGCTGGACCGGGCCCGCCCACCGGTGTCCCGCCACCGCTGCTCGTCGGTGACGTCGAGTCTTCCGCGCTGCACGCTGCGAAGGCGGCCACGGTTAGGGCGAAAGACAGGGAAGTTAGGCGTCGCACAGGTTGTCGGGTCATCTCGGCTGCTCCTTGTTCGGGAGCTTGGGTCGCACGGCCTGTACCAAGCCCGCGAGGCAAAATTGCCCGGTATTTCATAGGCGCGCAGATGCAGGCGCGATCTCGCGGATCGCGGTTGGGATCTTGCGGATCGCGTCGACATGACGACCATGCGAGCCGTAGACTCGAAGCCCATCGTGCGTGTGCTTACGTTCGAAGCCTGGCGCGGAACGAGTGCGCTGCTAGCGTTCGGTGTTGTGACCGGGACCGCGGCCTGCGGCGCAGTTCTTGGAGTCGACGACTGGCGAGACGTTCCATGCGTTGGAGCATGTGTGGACGCCGGGGCCGATTCAGCTACCGACGCACGTGTCGATGTACGCCTCCGCTGCGGCCCTGGCGCAACGTGCACGCCGAACGTCGAGCTCTGCTGCATCAAACAACCTACGACCGAGTGTCGGCAGACAGGCGCTACTCTGGAAGCGGGCGGATGTCAGTCCTCGTCGTTTGCGACGTGCAGCAGCTCGGCAGGCTGCACAAGTGGAGAGATCTGCTGCGCCACGCTGTTCGAGTCGGGCGGGCTGTGGATGGCTCAATGCGCCACGCTCAAGACATGTGCGAGCCCGCAGAGTCGTTTTCTGTGCGATCCGGCAGACCCCGCGCCGTGTCCGCCGGACGCAGGTACATGTCGAAGGGCCGATTTCCTCTTCGTGAGTGACTACTTCATGTGTCAGTAGCCGAGCCTCATTCCGGGGTCCCGGGCGCCCGACGCGCCTTCAAAATCTGAAAGTACCGCCGCGCAATGCCCGACGCCGCAGCCGCGCGAACCACGCTGCCGCCGTGACGCGCGAGCACACGCTCGACGTACCGCCGTTCGAACTCCTCCACGAGCCGCTGTCGCGCGTGACCGAGGGGAAGATCGAGCGCAAGAATTTGCTCCACCAAGTCGAGCGACGAGGCTGCACGCGGTCCGTCGCGAAGTGCATCGATGCGCGCATGCTCTCCAAGAGCCAGCCGCGCCGCGACGGCGTTGTAGAGCTCGCGTACATTGCCGGGCCACACGTATTGCTCGAAGCGTCGAACGACGTCGGGTGGCGGCGCATCTTTTCCGCCGAGCTCTCGCCAGAAGTGCTCTGTCAACAGCACAGTATCGCCCCTCCTCTTCCGCAGCGGTGGAAGCTCGATGCGAGCAACCGCGAGACGATAGAACAGATCGTCCCGAAAACGGCCTGCGGCGATCTCCTGTTCGAGGTCTCGACGCGTCGCGGCGATCACCCGGACGTCGCACTTCAACCAACGCGCGCCGCCGACGCGCCGTACTTCCGCGCGCTCGATCGCACGAAGCAGTTTCGCCTGGAGGGCAAGCTCGAGGTCGCCGATTTCGTCGATGAGGAGCGTTCCGCCCTGCGCCTCCTCGAAGACTCCGCGATGTGGCTCGGTCGCACCCGTAAACGCGCCGCGTTCGTGCCCAAAAAGCGCCGACTCCATCAAGTTTGGCGCCACGGTCGTGCAGTCAAAGACCACGAAGGGGCGAGATTTGCGCGAGCTGGTCTCGTGAATTGACTCCGCGAGCACCTCCTTGCCCGTGCCTGTTTCCCCCTCGATCAGGACGGGCAGCTCGGCCGCTGCAATGCGTTCACACAGTGGGTAGAGCTTGCGCATCTCCAAGCTCGCACCGACCGCACGCCCGAAGCGCGTGGCGGAGCTGATCGCCACCTGAGCCGACGAATCGACGGCACTCACGCGCAGTGACGTCCCTCCCACCCGGAGCACTTCGCCTCCGCGCAAACTCGCGTCGAACACGCCGACGCCGTTTGCCGTCGTTCCGTTCGTAGAGTCGAGGTCGGTCACGCGCAGGGCCCCCTCGATGACCTCGAGCGCGGCGTGACGACGCGAGACGAGAGGGTCTTTGAGCCGAAGCTGGCACGCGGAGCTCGTCCCGAGATAGACGCGCGAAGGCGATGAACTGTCGATGGTGAACGCTCCCTGGCCGGCGTCTGGTCCCTCGATCACCGTGAGCTCATAGCGGATCACGTCGACGCGCGTGATTTTTGGCGGGTGATACCGCGCAGTCGCCGACTCGTTCAGCGGTTCGTCGAGCTCGTCGTCGTCGTCGGGCGCCACTAGATGAGTGTGCTGGTTAGCACACCCACACAGCCTGCGCACTGCTCGGCTAGAACGATCCTACAATGCCGCTCCCACCAACGCCGACTGCATTGCGCGAGGCGCGCGCCGGCCAGAAAAGACTGACCACGGCGACCGCCGCGCCGACGGCTCCCACTGCGAAGGAGAGGGTCGAAATCGTCGCGAATGTCTGCGCACGATGTGCGTCGGACTGCGCGGGAGGCGGACACTGGTTGTTCGCGCAACCGCGTTCGATGGCCGAGCTTTTTGCGCCGATCGCGATGAGCCCGGTTACCGTCCCGGCCAGCACGCCGACCGCCGCAACACCGATCCCGGTCACAGCGGCGGGTCCAAGTCCAACCGGCTTGGTGTCGCTACGTTCCACGCTGGCAGGCACCGCGCGCACGAACTCCAGTGAAACACGCCGCTCCTCGCTCTCGGGCGTCTCGATCTCCACGCGTCTTGTTTGGCCCGACCATTCTGCGGCGACGATGTGGTGACCAGGATTTACCTTCCATGGTGCGTCGAGTGAGGCGTTTGGAATCGCGCGGTCATCGAGGCGGACGACGAGAGCGGCATCGCGCGACGCCCCGACCACGGTGATGCGCAAAGACGGAATGCGCCCCTCGAGCTCGCTTCGCAGTTTCTCCCCTTCACGCCGGGCTGTCGTGAACTCCGCGGGCTCGCCACCCTGAAGCGCCAAACCGGACAAGCGGACGAGCGCCTCGTAGGCCTCGACGAGCCGCCCCAGAGCCACCTCTGCGCGTGCAAGCGCAAAGCAAGTCGTCGGCACGTGCACCAGCGCGTCGGCGGCCCGAAATGCCTCCGCAGCTTTGCGCGGATCGCCCTTTTCGAGCGCATCGTACCCCTGATTCATCAGCGCCCGCGCTGTCGCCCGGTCACCATCGGTAGGAGGGGCGGCGGCACACAAGACGGTCGCGCAAAGCAGGCTCGACGTCAGGCAAAGGACCATCCACCTCGCGCGTCGCACCCTCGTTTTCTAACATCGCCGTCGCTCCTGCGTCCATCGACGCGCCTTTCAGAAGCCAATTAGCCGGCCTGTTGCGGAAGGCGCCGTGCTCGCCGAAGGGGCCGAGCGCCGCACGGGGACGCGTTTTTTTGCAGAGGGAGCAGGCGCGATCGACGAGGGGGCGCTGCTAGGCGCGGACGGCGGCTCGGCAGCGCTCGTCGCGATCGCAGCGACGGTCGCGACACCTTTCGGCGCATCCACGCTTGGCGACTCCGGTCGGAACGTTGTGGCCGGGCGCTGCCAAGAACGCCACGCCATCATGGCGCCGAGAATGCCCAGCACGAGGATCGCAAGAACGAGGGGGGCGCGCCGGCGGACTGGCCGAACTCCCGTTTGCTCGCCGGCGCCGCTTGCGGTGACCGGAATGCTCGAACGCTCGCGTTCTTCTGCCGCAGCCACGGCTGTAGCGACGGCTTTCTGTCGACGTTCGCCGAGTGCGGACAGCTTCGTCGACATGAACTTCGTCACCTCGGACACGCTGGTTGGCGTCGTGAGCCCGAGCAACGCGGCCTCGAGGGCGCCGGCCATCTCCTCCGCCGTGGGAAATCTCTGGTCCGGCCGCAGCGCGAGGGCTCGCTTGACGACTTCGACCACGGAGGCGGGAACATCGAAAGGCAAAGGCGCCGGCGGCTCCTCGGTCGCAATCATGTGAAGCGTCGCCAAGTCGTTCGACGCCGCGTAAGGCGTTCGCCCCGTCATCAAGAACTGGAGCACCGCCCCCATTGCCCAAATGTCGGCGCGTCTATCGACCGGTTGTCCAAGCGCCTGCTCCGGCGCCATGTAGCGCACCTTTCCCTTGAGATGCCCCGATTCGGTCTGACCGGCGAGCCTCTCGCGCGCCTTGGCTACGCCAAAGTCGATGACTTTCGCCACGCCGTCGGCCCCGACGAGAATGTTGTGCGGCGACACGTCGCGATGCACGACACCGAGGAGCTCACCCAACTTGTCGCGAAGCTCG
>OBEQ011155807.1_pt1 | contig 15452 bp, 17 predicted proteins | sample 1670901 | NCBI WGS metagenome assembly OBEQ01 (sample SAMEA104232315, study PRJEB22302) | groundwater metagenome | biome: forest; feature: aquifer; material: groundwater | place: USA | collected 2011-08-07 | depth 5.4 m | reverse complement strand
GCCTGAGGTATTCTTTTATAAGTGAATTTTCCTCTTTTACTTTTTTCAAATTCAAAAATATGTAGTAAAGTATCTGCTTTTGTAATCATGTTTTGATAGATTCTTAATAATTCCATATCTACAGTTCCTTTGTCAACTAGTTTTGAAAATTCTTCAAATGTTTTTTTATGTTCTTCAGGCACAGATGTTTTAATTCCTTTTAATAAAAGATACGCTTTTGCAGCATAAAATATGGCATAATATGCATGAGAAATAACTGCACTGTAATATGTATCTTCTTTCATCACAAATATCTCAACTTGCATTTTCTTGTCATCACTTATTTTTAAAACTATCATTGAAAGATTCAGCTCATTTTGTGCCCGTGCAAGATAAATCTTATATTCGAAATCCACGTTTCATTCCCTCTTTTATTATTTCATAAAATATCTGATGATTATAAACCGCTAAATGTTTTCTCGTTATTTGTTTTCCTAAATTTTCTTCTTTATTTGTGAGCATCTCAATCATTTCTGATCGCTGAATTACATGAACATCCATTTTAAGAGTGCTTTTTAGTTTCACATTATTTATGAGAGCTTCCATTCGTTTTTGAATAGATTCATTATCAATGAATACTGCAACATCTAGGTCAGATGTTTTTTTTTGTTCTCCAACAGCATACGAGCCAAATATCACAATGGAATAAAAAGGTGTTTCTTCAGAAATTTCATTTTTTAAACTCTCCAATATCCATTTAAGATAATTGGAAATTCTATCATTATTTATCATAGCAATATAATAAAAAGAAAGGTCATTTTCAAGATTAAGAATCAAAAGTCCTGATTTTCCAATTTTTTTCTCGATTAATACTTGTTCTTTTTTCAATAAATTTACTGCCAGAGTTAAAGCATTGTTTGATTTCTCTTTTGATCTCTTCTTTATTTCTTTTCGCGTGTACTCTGCAAAGGGATTTTTTGCAAACACTTCAAAAATCTTCAGTTTTTTTTTCGTTATCATTCTTAACCACTTTTTTGGTTCATATAAACCATAAATTTGGTTATTTATATAGTTTTCGATTCATCGTAAAAAAGGGAAGATGTATTTTTAGCATGTCTCTAACAAAGTATCAAAAACAAGAATTGCCGGGTACGCGCACAATATATCAATCAAACGACTGAATGACCCCAACTGCCAAAAAACTAATTTTTAACCACTTATAAGTACTAAAAAATAGAAACATTTATAAAGGTAGCAAGATTTACTACCTCAAATAAAGCAAAATAATCAATAAAAAAGAAAAAATGAACCTACTCGAAATCCTAAAAGAATTATTGAAACCCTATCCTTCATCGATAGAATCTTCTTTTTCCAATACATACAACCCTGACCCGCGAACAGAGATAGCATCAAAAAGAGTAAAAGCAAAAAATGAGTTCTATAAAGGCAGACACATTATTGGTCATGACAAACGAATAAATGACGGTGTTTATGTTGGTGCAGAATCAAGAGAAGCAATTGTTGTTGATGCAACGGATTATTATTGTCAGGAAAAAATAGAAAAAGCAATTTATGAATATCAGAAATCAAAAAATGCAATAGGAACAGTGTATCGTATTGTAAAAGAAACATTTATACCGGATGAAAATAAAATTACAAAATTAATTAAGGGTTATGAAGATAAAAAAATCAGTCTTGGTTATTTTATTAAAAAAGGTGTTGGTGTATGCAGACACAATGCACTTCTTGCAGGACTTCTTCTTGAACAAATGATTGATAAAAACCTTATTTCTGGAAAAGTGAGTGTTGATAGAAATAAACTTTCTGGACAAGGAGCGCATGCTTGGTGCAGATATACCTCTCTTTCTGGAGAAGTAACAATCATTGATCCAACACTCAATTACTGCGGACCCCTTACAACAACACCTTGGAACTATAAAAGACCTGAAGAAATGAATCAACGATGAGAAGAATATCATGACAATTGAAAACTATTTACGAAAATATGTAGAAGAGTATTATGAAGATCGCGTATTTAGAGGAGACTGTGATAATGCAAGAAAACTTTTTCTTAATGGAAAAATTAAAAAAAAATATCCAGTACGTTCAAAGATAAAAGAGTGGATGAGAAAAATCACAGGTAAAATTCCAAATCCTATTTTTGGAGCAATAGAAGAAGATGAAAAAGAAGATCAAAAAAGAAATTCTGTAACATTATACTCGCCATTGAACACACCAATCATTGCAAAAACAACAATTGTTGCAGAAATTGGAGAGAGAAAACATCATGGTGGAGGAGGAACATACTTTCGTTTTGTTGATGAAAATGGAGAGATTAGTTATTCTTCTGAATATTCTTCATTAGTATCCATTATACAGATACTTGCTCCATTCTTCAATATTCCTCGTCTTACTCCTGTTAAACATGTGAAAAATAAAAAAGGTTCTCCAAAAATTAGTCTCGGAACATATACAATAGACATTATTTTTAGACAAAAAATTCTTACAGATGCGTACATGACAGAATGTGGAAAGGAAGAAACTGATCTTGCAGAAATGCTCCCCATAAAAGACAGAGGACGATCCTATGTGAGTGGATCACTTATTCGAATTCTTACAGATGATCAAGATAAACCTATGCCAAATGTGAACTTCAAAACGTTTGGAGATAGTCCAAATGATAATACGTTTATACGTAATGATGGGTCTTTTTACATTTATGATGTTGCATTAGGAATATGCAAAACAGATGCATTAGAACATGAGCAAAAAACAGGAGAAAAAATATTTGGATCTGCAAACATAAATTCAGTTACAGGATCTAGAGAAGAAATTGCATGGTATGATTCTGCACTTAAACACGCACAAAAAATATACTCATTTCTTCTGCAATGTGAGGAGAATGAACAAAAAAGTTTATTGAGATATACTGCAAAAACTGCCTTCTTTTTATCTTCATTAGTGAGCGAAGTAAAAAAACCAACGTGGGGGAAAATAAATGATAATGAGATCGATAGACAAGAAAGAACACATGCAAAAGAATTTCCAAACATTGTTCGAAAAGCACTTTATGAAACTGCAGAAAGAGAAAAAAATGAAATACAAAAAAATAAATTTAGAAATTTTTATGATTTTTTCATAAAAGAATTTGATGAGTGTAAAAAAAAATTAATGCTGAATAAAATGGAGCATACAAAATTAGTACATGAAGGAGGCAGTGCATTTTGCATTTAAAATAATGTCTCTCCAAGGAAGAACTGCACAAATACGAGGACCTTTTGAAGTTCCAGATTGTCCAGGACTCAGTGTTTTTTTCAAAAAAAATCCGACAGAAAAAATTACAGATATTGAATATAGAGTTTATGAAGCTTTAGCAAATGATCCTTTTTTAAAAGAAAACAATGTATACGTTCCCTATGTTGAACGCATGGACGCAGACGTACTTGCAATCGAAGATTGTGGAACTTCATTAGCATACAGACTTCATTTTATGCATGATTCAGAAGAAGGAACAGAAAATATTCTTAAGCCACTTTGTGGAGGAAGAGAAGAAACTTTTAGAGAACTCTTAGACGCGACAGTAAAGACAAGTGGAAGAGTAAATGATATAATTACTGCAACGCTGACAGAAGAGGATAAAATATTCTTACAAACACAACAACTAGAAAATCTCTATGCAAGTATGAAAAAGAAAAGTGATTCAGAAGATATTACCAAAGAAGATATTCAAAAAAACTTCTGGGCATATCGCGCGATGAATGCACTTGATTTTTATGATGCAGAATTTAAAACTGCATATACTGAATTAATTGGCGCAAAAATAGAAGCAATGCTTCCAGAATATGGTTCATATCTCGGCGATAATTGTCTGCGAAATGCAGTTTCTCCCGACGGAAAAACAATTGTTCCAATAGATTTTAACAGTATTCATTACGGACCAAAACAAATGGATGATGCAGGAATTATTGGTCTTTATATTTTCGGAGGACCGCTTGGAACACATAGTACAACTGAAAAAAGAGAAACACTCATTGATGATTTACGAAAAAACCAATTTCCCAATATAGATTCAAAAGAATATCTTGAAGCATTTATCTTAAGTTCTTTTCATAGAAATGTTCTTCTTGCAGGATATCGCACACAAGAAATGAGCGAGCGATTCAAAGAATTTGAAAATTTATGCAATGCAGGAAAAGGATTGCGACTTCCAATCTATAGAGAATTTCGAACAGCATTTGATGAAGTTGAATATCAAAATTCTGTAGCTGTTGAAGCAGTAAGAGCATATCCTGAATTATTTGCAAAAAATACTGAAGAAAAAAGTAAACTAAGAAAAATAGTAGAAGAAATAAATGAAAGAACATTCAACAAACGAATAATCTATTTTATGAATCCCCTTATGCAGCAAGCAGACAGTTTTCTAAACTTTCTATATTATGGCCCCGAGAGTAGAGGGAATGCACATTTGAATAAGTCTGACGAGCTCTCTTAGATAAGATAAAAAAACTGCATCTACACCTGTTGATTTTTCAAGTATCTTTTCTGTTTTTTCAAAAAAATCATTTTTAGATTCACCAATCTTATTTAACGCAAGAAGATCCTTTGTATAAAATGATTCATAAAAAGAATTGTACAAATCATTTACAAACACCAAAAAATCTAACTTTTTTGCATCAATCTTTTTCTTTTTTCCAAAAAAATATGCAGATAAATAATAATATGAATGTGCAATGAGAGAAAGCTGAGAAACAACTGAGTACAATAACACATTTCTTTGTCCGCTAATTTTCGCATGGATAATTGTTCTTCGTGCATAATTAGTAAGTTTATCTATTTGTATTTTTGTCTCAAGAATTTCAGGCAATAAAAAAATATTTTTTTCAAATGAAGAAAAAACAGTCAAACTTAATTCTTTTATCTGCAGAAAAATTCTTCTTAAGATAATATCAAATTTTTGTTCTTCTGGTTCTGCAATATTTTGGATAGCACAAATATTGTCTTTTTTGTGGACAATTTCAAAGCCCAAAAGAACATCTCGTACAATACTCTGAATTTGATGGTATGCTTTTTCATCTTTGTATGTTATGTCAACATAATCATAACCTGTACGATAGAGTTGGTTTAGAATGTTTAAAATCATGCGTTCATCAAAAGAAGAAACATCTATTGCAATTCTTTTTTCTTTAATCAATTGTTTACCTGTCAGAAGAAGACCTTCGTTCGTTTCAGTAACTTCTACTTCATTTACATTTTCAAGATGATTTTCTCTAATCCATTTTACTGGAAGTGTGAGTGTGTAACCTCCCATTCCTTGTTTTATAAGTTTTCGGTTCATTTTTAGAGAATAAATCAGCTTTTGTTTAAAATGATTGCGTTTTCATATTATTTATATTAATAATATAAGAAAAATATAAATGATCATTTGTAATCACTTTAGAATAACAAATTAAATAAATGATTATTTCAGTTGAAAAAAATTGAAAAGAGTCAATTAAAAAAGGAGGAAAATAAAATGTCAGAACTTGAACAAAAATTACGAGCAAGAGAAACAAGAATAATTAATGAAAGTACAGTAGATGAAGTTACACTCAAACTACAAAAAACAACTGAAGTATATAGATCCGGACAAACATTCGGAGAATATTCTCATCCCGCAGCTGAAAACGGATGGAATGGAGAAAGAGAAGAATTACTTGGAACTCGATTTAAACAATATGGTTACACTATTCGATTTACACAAGCAATTGTTGTCGAAGTTAAAACTACAAATCCAAAAAGAACAGTTCAGTTAGAACTTGCAAGTGTTGATGCAACATTTGAATTAGATAAGCTTAGTGAACAACGACGTAATCCTGTCACATTCTTAGCAGAAAAAATTGATGAGTCAGAACTATCATTCTATGAAAAACCTGAAGTTCATCAAATGAGATCTGTATACGCCGCACTAGAAAAAAATCAAAGTACTCTTGCAGAAGAACTCAAAAAAGAATTAACGCGTGAGAATGAATCTGCAGACAAAATTTTTGGAATAGAATCATACGCACGAAAAGCATCACAAGACTTAGCAGTAAAAACAGTTGTTACTGATGAAACACTTTGGGATGTAGAAACTGCAAGTGGAACATTACACTATCAATCGCAATTTGCGATAACTGGCTTACGAGCCTTAATAAATAAGATAAATAAAATCGGAGGAAAATAAAATGTCAGATAACGAAGGATGGGCAGCATTCGGAAAAGGATGCGCATGGATATTAGGAATTGCAGCTGCAGGTGCAGCCGTTGTAGGAATTGGATATGGAGTATATACAAGCGGAGAAGACAATGCAAAAAGAACAGCAGAAGAAGCTTCAAGAAAAGAAATTGCAGAGAAAATAGGACCATATGAAAACAGTATAAGAGATCTAAACCATAGACTTGAAGATCAAAAAGTAGAAGCAGACAATGCACAAAAAAGTAAACTCGAAGATCTTGCAAAAAAAGGACTTCTTTTACCAGAAGATTCTTGCTTCAGATATGAAAGAGATGAACATAAAGAAGCATTTCACACAGATGGTTGCGATGCTCCAATATATGTCAGTTTTGAAAGACTTGCAAATCTTGTTCAAACAGGAAGTTTAACTTTTGGAAAATGGAGAGCGGATCTTTATCAAGGAAACTATAACAAACCAAAAGTCTACGAACATGTCAATGAAGTTTGGAACGAAGCTGATGGTCGTAAATAATTAATTTTTTTATTTTATTATTTTTTTGAATACAAAGGAAAAAAAATGACACAATTAGAAAGTATTCTTAAAAGATTATAAAAAAACAACACTACATTTTCTTTTCGAATTCATCAGGTGTATAAACGTGTTTTTGTACACTTTCAATTAAACAAAAATCTTTTTTATTGAATGTGATTATTACATCACAATGCGATCGTACTGAACTTGCAGCAATAAGAACATCTTGATATTCAATTTGATCATCTTTTTTTTCAATAATTAATTGAGAAAACATTTTTGCAGTTATTTCTGCAACATAACTATCAATATCCTGCCAGATAAATTGATTAAGGACTTCCTTTGCAACAAGACTTGCTTGCTTTGCATCTTTACGAAGCATTGAACCTGTTAAAATTTCTGCAACAGTAATTGTACTTATAACCAGAACATGTTCTTTTTCAACAATTTTTTTAAGCAAAGAAATTATTTTAGAATTATGTCTATCTATCTCAACAATTACAGAAGTATCAAAAAGAATTTTCATGATATAATGTTCAGCCGTTTCAATCTCTGAGTTTGATTTGTTCTTCTCATTTTATGAAGCGTTTTTTCAAATGTTTCAGGTAAAAAATTATCTTTTTCAAAAACAGAAGAGTCCTTCTTACTTACGAGTGCCAAGTCTCCTAAAATATTTATATTTGCGGTATCTCCTTCTTTAATACCAAGTCGTTCTCTTACATCTTTTGTTAAGGTAATCTGACCCCCTCTTGTTACAATTGTGCTTGCCATGAATATAGTTTTTTTTAAGTATTTAAATACTTTACTAAAAAATTTAGTAATTTCAAGACAACAGACTTTTAAATTTCTCAATTTATTCAACAAAAAACGGAACTGTGATCTAACCTGCCAAGATACACCCTTGAGATGAACGTACTCGAAATTCAAATCTTTGCAACCTTATTTAATTTTAATACTATTTGTCATTCCTGCTCTTTCTCTTACAATTAAATTTTTCTTTTCAAGTCTTGAAAGAATTCTGGTCATTTTTACTTTTGATAAATTAAGTTCGCGAGCAAGTTTATTTTGATATAAATTTCCTTTTTCCTGATGTAACAAACGAAAAACTCTTGATTCATCTTCTTTAAGTAAAGGAAGAATTGACTCATGTGAATTTACTGCTTCTTCTTTTCCCTGTTTAAAATCTGTTAAATTTTTTTTCTCCGAAAAGTTTTGAAAAGAAACTTTATCTAAATAAAAAAGATAGGTTGAGGTCATACCTATGAGAAATGCACAGGCAATAAAGAGCAATACTTCTGTAAGGGAAAAGTAATCTGCTGTTTGTGTTATAACCGCTTGACCAGACTCTAAATAAATCTGAATAGGCTGCGGTGTAAACAATCTATCAAAAAGAAGAATGAGTGAAACAATAAGAATAATTCCTGCAAAAATAACCTTTAATCTTTTCATACAGATAAAAATCAAAAAATCATTTATTAAACTTATGTATTAAGACTGCAATGTAAAAATACAAAAAGACTATTTCACAAAAGTGAAACACATTACAGTGAAGTTATATATCCTGTTTCATCAATTTAAATTATCGGTGATCAGTATGAAACTAAAACAAACAATAAAAAAACGAAATAAATACCAACCAGTAAAAATCATAGCAAGTGTTGTTATTGGATTATTCATTCTCATAATCATCGGAGGCATAATAAAAATTCATTCATTTAAATCGTCTTTTCAAACACTTGATGAAGTGCAAACTGAACTTATAAAACAGATAGCGATAGATGATATGACCAAACAAGGAAAAGATATTACTGCCTTAAAAATGCAAATTATGCCAAAAAAACATATAGACAAAAGAAAAGAACAGGCAAGATCCATTGCACAAATCTCTTTTCAAAACGAAACAGAAACAGATTTTTATCTCATCGATCTAAACTCTGAAAAAATTGTCATGCGTTCTGAAACAGATTTTGATACATCCTTTGCGCCAATGCATGAAGAAAAAAAACACAGTCCCAATATGTTTTGGTTTAAAATGAATAAAAATAAAGAAACTAAAAATGAAACAGATGAAAAAGAAGATAATTGAATTAGTCACAGTAACAAAAAGTTATTCGATGGGAAAAATAAATGTCTTTGCTCTCGATAATGTTTCGCTAACAATAAGAGAAGGAGAATTTGTTGCAATAACTGGCCCGAGCGGAAGTGGAAAATCTACTCTTATGAACATCGTTGGTGTTTTAGATCTTCCAACAGAAGGAAAAGTATTCCTTAAAGAAAAAGATGTTTCACACATGTCTGAATCAGATCTTGCAGTTATTCGCGGACAAAGTATTGGTTTTATCTTTCAACAATTTAATTTGTTTCCTACATTTTCAGCACTCGAAAATATAAAAATTCCCATGGAATTGCAAGAAACAGAAGAAGATGAAATCAAAAAACGAGCAACAAGTCTTCTTGAAAAAGTAGGTCTTGGAGATCGCATACATCATAAACCTTCAGAACTTTCAGGCGGACAGCAACAAAGAGTTGCAATCGCAAGATCTCTTGCAAACAATCCTGATGTCATACTTGCAGATGAACCAACAGGAAATTTAGATAGTAAAACAGGGCAATATATCATGGGAATGCTAACTGAACTAAACAAAGAAGGAAAAACAATTATCATGGTAACACATGATTTACATCTTGCAGAATATGCAAATAGAATTATTAAAATTAAAGATGGAAAAATCGAAAAAGATTATGTCAAAAATAAATTAGTACATAATAAAAAAAATAAAGAGAGGAAAAAATGAAAAAAACAACAATTTTTTTTACACTATTACTTTTTTTAGTAGGAACATGCTTTGCAGCATCTCCTGTATATCATACAAGCGATGCTCAACTTGACACGGAACTACTCACCCAAAATCCAGAACCTGCGAGAAGTGGAGATATTGTTGATCTAAATATAAAACTTGAAAATCTAGGTGGAAAAGATGCTGAAAAGGTTATTGCAGAATTACTTCCAGAATTTCCATTTAGTCTTGCAACTAATGAAATACCTCAACAACCAATAGGAAAACTTCCGAATTATCCAACTGAAGCAAATTTTAAAATAATAAAATACAAATTACTCATCAGTAAAGATGCAATTGATAAAACATATGACATCAAATTCAGATATTCCCAAGACGGAGGAAAAGATTGGACTCTTGTAACATTTCAAATAAAAGTTACGAGTACAGAATTTGCTCAAATAATCAGTGTTGATAAAACAAAAATAAATCCTGGACAAGAAACACCTTTATTATTTACCATCCATAACATCGGAAAAGCGCCTCTTACAAATATGATATTTACATGGAATGAAAAAGATAAAGTCATCCTTCCTGTGGGAACAGATAATACAAGATATATTCCTTATTTAGGAATTGGAGAAAGTGCAAAACTTGAATATACTGTTGTTGCAAATCCTGCTGCTCAAAGAGGACTTTATAATCTTGGTCTTGAACTCTCTTTTGATGGAACCAATGCGACAGGATCGGCACAGAATAATAAAATCATAACTAACGCAGGAATTTTAATTGGCGGTGACACTGACTTTGATCTTGCTGTTGCAGACAGTTCCAACGGAAAAACATCTTTTTCAATAGCAAATACCGGAAAAAATGATGCATCAAGTGTTTCAATAAATATCCCGGAACAAAAAGGATTTTTATCCAGGGGAAGTTCATCAGTAATTATTGGAAACTTAAATAAAGGAGATTTCACTATTGTGAGTTTTCAAATCGCACCCGTAGTTCCTGTTCAAAAAGATGAAACAAGAAAACTTTCTATGAATGTTTCATTTACTGATTCTTTCGGAGAAAGACATACTCTTGAAAAACAATTAGATGTAAAAATATCTCAAATCTCTCCTCAAAATGGAACAATGAGTGGATTTAATGGAAATAGAACACAGAGTTCTTCTAATACAACATGGGTGATTCTTTTTATTGCAATAATAATTGCAGGAATTGCATTTTATGTTGTTTCAAAAAATAAAAAAATGAAAAAGTAGTAATGAGTAAATAAAAAAATAAAATAAAAAAGTTAATCAAAAATAAAAAGAGCAATATATGAAACTACAAAAAATCCTTCGCTTTGCAATAAATCTTTTACTGCATAGCAAACTGAGAAGTTGGCTTACAATTGCAGGAATTGTCATAGGAGTTGGTGCAATAATTGCAATTGTTTCCCTTGGTACAGGACTTCAAGAAAGTGTAGGTTCGCAACTTGGCGGTCTTGGTGCAGATATAATTAGTATATCTCCCGGTCACTCTCGAGCACAAGGAATTGGCGGCGGAAGAAATGGAGGAGATGAAGGCAAAACACTTACAAATGCAACATATCTTGACAGGAGAGTATTACAAGTTGTAAGATCAGAAAGCGGAATAGCATTTGTAAATACTGTTATTTCAGGAAGTGTTGAAATTTCTTATCTTGGTGAAACTCTTAAATCAAATCTTCAAGGTGTAGATGAAAATGTATGGAAACAGTTCATTACGACAAACTTAGAAAGTGGAAGATACTTAAGCGATGGAGATTCGAACGTTGTTGTTCTTTCTAACAAACTTGCACATGATGTTTTCAAAAATCAGATTTATACAAATAAACAAGTGATGATAAATGGAAAAGTATTTCGCGTTGTAGGAATTCTTGAAAAAAGCAGCGGTGGAAATGGAGGATTAGGACTATACGTTCCACTATTTCAAGCAAGAAGTCTTCTTACGGGAAAACAAACAGATCAATTTGACAGTATTGCAATAAAAGTTTCTGATGTAAATGCAATTGATTCAATTAGTGAAGATATAACAACAAAATTACAACTCTCAAGACATGTTACCGATAAAACACAGGATTTTAGTATTACATCTGCGAAAGACACACAGTCGCAAGTACAAAGTATTCTTGCAACATTCACACTTTTTCTTGCAGCAATAGCAGCAGTATCCCTTATTGTCGGTGCAGTTGGTGTTGCAAATACTATGTTTACTGCAGTACTTGAAAAAATTAAAGAAATTGGAATCTTAAAAGCAATTGGTGCAAGAAATAATGACATCCTTCTTATCTTTTTACTCAACTCAGGACTTGTTGGACTCGTTGGAGGAATACTTGGAGTAATGCTTGGCTATCTTTTATCATTTATTCTCCCTCTTGTTGTTCCAAGCCTTCCTAACGGAAGAGTATTTGCCCCTCACATTACAGGAACATTAGTTCTTACTGCACTTCTCATTGCAATTCTCATTGGAATGTTATCAGGAGTTCTTCCTGCATACAGAGCATCAAAATTAAAACCTGTTGATGCATTGAGAAGAGATTAAAAAAATAGATTAAAAAAATAGATTAAAATAAAAAGTGAATAAAAAAAATTAAATAATCTACAAAAAATAGATATTAAAAAACAGAAGTAAAAAAGATTAAAGTAAAAAATAGATAAAAAAGATTAAAAAAAAAGAAAAAAAGAGTTCTCATTAAGTTCCATATATTTTAGGGTATATCTCTTCAGCATGAGTAGACATTTCTTGTTTGTAAATTGAACTGTGTAAAGTACGTAAAAGAGAAGAGATATCCTCATTAGATGTTATTTCTTTTAACTTTTCAGCTTCTCCAAGTGTTTTTTCAACAATTTTTTTATTACTGTTTGTAATAGTTGAATCAGTCACTCTACAATAACTATGTAAATCATTTTGCAGTTTAAGATATGCACGTACGATAATTTCTGCCCGATTTATTTCTTTTTCAGAGTCAGAACATAATACATCCCTTTTAGTTTCTTCATCTATTCTGCAAACAAGTTCATTAAATGCATCTCTTGCACCATGTCTTTTACAACCACAGCCGCCTGTTTTTACATCTTCAAAAATATCACCCGCAAATGCAAGAACGTCTTCTTCTCCATGTTTTTCAACATATCTATCTCGAAGTAATTCTTTTCTTTTTGCAGTAACTTCATCAATGGATTTTTTAATTTTAGGAATATTTTCTTCTGTTTTTGAGGTTCTTAACTTATACGTTAGATATCTCGCTATTTCATGTATTCCTCGAAGAGCAGGAGCTGCGATAAATGCTAAAAGAGGAACAGATGAGTGATATGAAGCAGCTGCAACTATTCCCCCGAACACTGAAACTCCTCCTAGAAGTTTATACAATCCTGAGTCATCTATATAAAATTCTCCATCTTCATATCTCCTTCGAATACCTGATGAAGTAATTTCAACAAGATTTTTTTCTCGGTAAAGTTCGCGCAATTTTTCAGCCGCATCACCTAAATTAGAAATCTTTTCTTCAATACTACCATCTGTAGTACTATCTTCTTCCATACTTTCATCTTCAATACTATCATATTCAATCATTGTCATTTTTTATTTTTTTATAATTCCTCCTTACAGAATAAAATAATTTATGAAGAACATATTCTTTCTGCCGTGTATATACGGGAATGAAAACATTCATTTTATTGAAAAAATAAGTATAAAAGAATAAATTAACTTCTTATCGACAAGATCGGTAAATCTCCTTTTACATTTATACTGATGAAATAAGAGAAATAAAAAAAGAATCAAAAACCCAACCGCAGCAGAGCTGCGGGGTATGCGATACTATTTAATGAACGATTGGGTTTTTGGTGTTCGTTCTGTACAAGTATTCGCAGCAGAGCTGCGGGGTATGTACCCAGAACGAACAATCAAATAACAAATTATTAAAAAATATTTATAAAAATTATTCTTTTCCGCCTTTTTTCTTGCTCTTCTTGATTTCTTTTTCTAAATCAAGTTCTTCAAGTAATTCTTTGTAACGGTTTCGAATAGTAACTTCAGTAACACCTGCAACATCTGCAACTTCTCTTTGCGTTCGTTTTTCTCCATGAATGAGAGCAGAAACATAAAGTGCAGCCGCTGCAATTCCTGTAGGACCACGACCTGAAGTTAATTCAGACTTTTGCGCTTTTTCTAAAATTTCAATTGCGCGAGATTGTGTTTCAGCACTTAATCTCAAACTTGATGCAAAACGAGCAATATAATCTGCAGGATTACTTGGTAAAATAGTAATTCCAAGTTCTCTTGTAACAAATCTATAAGTTCTTCCAATTTCTTTTTTCTCAATTCCACTTGCTTCTGCAAGTTCATCAAGTGTTCGTGGAACTTCATGTCGTCTGCATGCCGCATAGAGTGACCCTGCAACAACTGATTCCATTGATCTTCCTCTGACAAGTCCACGTTGCACTGCTTGCGTATAGATCATTGCTGCTTCTTCTTCAACAGACTTAGGTAATTTAAGATACGATGAAACTCTTTTTAATTCAGCAAGAGCAAGTTTTAAGTTTCTTTCAATTGCTGTAGAAATTCTATACTGCCATTTTCTAAGTCGAAAAAATTTATTTTTATCTTTTCCACCAAGTTTGTAAAGATCTGCTTTCTGACCTACTTCTGTTCCAAGACCCTGATCATACTGTGTGTATGTCATAGGCGCACCTGTTCTGCGTTTTTTTTCAGAATCATCACTGTCAAAGTCACGCCATTCTTGCGTAAAATCGACCATTTTTTCTTCGACGACAAGTCCGCAACCTTTACAGATTACTTCCCCCTTGTCTTTATTATAAAAGAGATTGATACCGCCACATTCAGGACATTTTTTTATATACGTTTGTTCCATGGTTTCCCCCGATTAATTAAGATAGCTCTGTCTTGTTTCAACTCTCTCAATCAACCACCCACCAATAATGAAAATGAAACTTTTGCATAGATTTATATAGCAAAATACTTAACAGTATATAAAACTTTCGCTAATTTCAGAAGGTTTTTATATCCATAGATCAAATAAAGGGAGTATGGAAAATTAAAAAGCTTTCTAAACTTTCCGGTGCAAACAAACATTATTTATAAGAGCCAATTACTTGAAAAAATATCCCCCTTTGCCGACGTGGCACAACCCGGTACTGCGGCGGTCTTGAATAAACATTCGAGATAACCGCTTTCCTCACGGATCTCCCGGTTCAAATCCGGGCGTCGGCGTATTTTATTTACAAAAATCGTTTATCATATTACCAAAACAAATGAATGTGCAAGAGAAAAATATGAATTACCAAAATTATTATTGACAAGCGAAGCTTGCTTGCGGGTTTAATACCCTGCCTTTTAGTGCGAACTTGTCAATTCAAAAACTCGCGTTTAAGGGAGTGCTGTAATACCCCCTCATTTATAAGGGGAATAGGCACGAGTAGCGAGTTTTTTTTATCTTCATCAACATCAAAAAAATATTGCAATCTGTCTTCAAAAACACAACTAATAATCAAATTAATATTTTCTTTTAGAACAATATTTAAAATAATATATCCCTATGCGAAAACATAAATTTTTTTCTTTTTTAGTGAAAAAAATCAACATGATAAATATTTCATGCAAAGATTTTTGAATACATAAAGATTTATAGAATAAATGGAAGAACAAAAAAAAGATAAATTTGATGAAGCATTAGATATTCTTGAAGAATATACAAAAGGTACTCCTCCTCGAGATTCACGCATGGAAGCGGGCTGCTGGTGTGGTGGACACGAGCAAGAACACATAAAAAAAAATATTGAAGATAAAGAAAAAAAACAAGATCACTCATAACCTTTTTATAATCTTTCTACATACACCCATTCTATATGGGAACCTTCTCAAAATCTGATAGAACAGTAATTGCAAAAACAAGATTACATGCGCAAGAATTCTATAAAGGCAG
>OBEQ010126962.1_pt1 | contig 15452 bp, 16 predicted proteins | sample 1670901 | NCBI WGS metagenome assembly OBEQ01 (sample SAMEA104232315, study PRJEB22302) | groundwater metagenome | biome: forest; feature: aquifer; material: groundwater | place: USA | collected 2011-08-07 | depth 5.4 m | reverse complement strand
CGAGACCGGCCGAGACCGAGTGCGTTTCGATGATCTGGCCGTTTTCGTCCTGCATTAAATAGCTTTTGAAGCCATGCAATACGCCGGGCGTGCCTGCAGATAAAGGCGCAGCGTGACGGCCGGTCGCGACGCCTTCTCCGCCTGCTTCGACGCCGATCAGCCGCACGTTTTCAAACGGAATATAGGGATGAAAAATACCGATCGCATTCGATCCACCGCCCACACACGCGATCACCGCATCGGGCTGGCGACCGATCATCTCCGGCATTTGCGCGATGCACTCGCGGCCGATCACGCATTGAAAATCGCGCACCAGCATCGGATAAGGATGCGGACCGGCGGCGGTGCCGAGAATGTAGAACGTGGTTTCGACATTGGTCACCCAGTCGCGCATCGCTTCGTTCAGCGCGTCCTTCAGCGTTTTCGAGCCGCTCGACACGGGCACCACGGTCGCGCCGAGCAGCTTCATCCGGTACACATTCGGCGACTGGCGCTGTACGTCTTCGCTGCCCATGTAGACCACGCATTCCATCCCATAGCGCGCGGCGACGGTGGCGCTTGCGACGCCGTGCTGACCGGCGCCGGTTTCCGCGATCACGCGCTTTTTACCCATGCGTCGCGCGAGCAAGGCCTGGCCGATGGTGTTGTTGATCTTGTGCGCGCCGGTATGATTCAGGTCTTCGCGCTTCAGAAAAATCTGCGCGCCGCCCAGTTGCTCGGACAGGCGTTTGGCGTGATACACGGGGCTCGGGCGGCCGACGTAATGCTTCAGTTCGTAATCGAATTCGGCGAGAAAGGCGGGATCCTGGCGCGCTTTTTCGTATTCGATGCGCAATTCGTCCAGCGCGGCAATCAGCGTTTCAGCGACAAAAATACCGCCGTAGGGACCAAAGTGGCCGGTGGCGTCGGGGAGATCGGTTGGGTTCATGAGGCTTTCGCGTTGGCAATGAATTGGGCGACTTTATGCATATCCTTAATGCCCTTGGCGGACTCGACGCCGCTGGACACATCCACCGCCCACGGGCGCGTTTGTCGAATCGCTTCGTTTACATTCTCGGGCGTCAAGCCTCCCGATAGTATGACAGGCTGAGGGCATTGTTCTGGCACCAGTTTCCAGTCAAACGTCACGCCGGTGCCACCTCGAACCCCCGATACATATGCATCCAGCAACAAGCCGCTGGCCGCTTCAAAATCGGCCGCGTATTTTAGCAAATCCGTCGCCGCGGTGACACGAACTGCCTTCAAATAGGATTTGCCGAATTGCGCGCAGTACGCTGGCGTTTCATCGCCATGAAATTGCAGTACGTCGAGCGGAACGCGGTGCAGCACGCTGTGTACATCATCAGCGGACGCATTCACGAACAGTCCCACGCGGGTGATAAACGGCGGCAAAGCGCGGCAGATGGATGCGGCTTGATCGGCGCTGAGATAACGCGGGCTTTTATCATAGAACACAAAGCCTAGCGCATCCGCGCCCGCATTGGCGGCGAACAGCGCATCTTCTAGCCGGGTGATCCCGCAAATTTTTACGCGTACAGCCATCGCTCCGAGGTTTCCGGTAAACCAAAGTGCGAAGGATACCGGATGTAGCATAGATACAGGCCTGCTGCGTCAAAGGTGGGGGCAGCCCGGGTGCGGTCACGCGCTTGTAGCACCTCGGCGAGCCATTCGGGGGTACGTAACCCGCTGCCCACCTGGATCAGACCCCCCATGATGTTGCGTATCATGTGATGCAGGAACGCATTGGCGCGAAAGTCGCAGAACAGAAAATCGCCGTGTCGGACAATGTGGGCGCGATGCAGCATCTTGATCGCTGACTTGGCCTGACATTCGGCGGCGCGAAACGCGCTGAAGTCGTGCTCACCCAACAAGTAGCTGGCGGCCTGGTTCATTGCGACTTCGTCGAGCGGACGAAAATACCAGCCCGTCAGCCCGTTATTCAATCCCGGCCGCACAGGATGATTGAGCAGCACATAGCGATAGCCGCGCTCGATCGCCGCAAAACGTGCATGAAAATCCTCGTCGACCTCGCGTGCCCACAGCACCGCCACGCTTTTCGGTAAATGGCTGTTCACGCCGCGCACCCACGCGCTTAGCGGACGTATCGCCGCGCTATCAAAATGCGCCACCTGAAAGGCGGCATGCACGCCGGTATCGGTGCGGCCCGCCGCATGAACCTGAATGGACTCGCCTGCCACTGTTGAAATCGCCGCGCCCAGCACATCCTGCACGCCACAGCCCGCAGCTTGCGACTGCCAGCCGCAAAAACCCATGCCGTTATATTCCAGGCCGATCGCTATTCTCATATCACACTTACCAATACCGCTGCCCCTACTCCCGCCAGCAAAAAACTGTCGTGCCATCGCCAACGCTCGGTCGGCAAGCGATAAACAATGGGCTCAATCTCCTGATCGATGGGTTGTTTAAGCTTGGCCAGCCATTGCTGCAACGATCCTCCGGGCGCCTGGCGATCGATGTATTCCAGCGTAAGACCGAGGCGCACGGCAAATGCACGTCGATTGAAACCCAAGCATTGGAAAGGACGCAACAGCACATACAAGCCATAAATCAGACGTAAGCGTGGCGTACTGACGAGCAGCATTGCAAGGCCGATCAACATCAAACCCAGTCGCAACGCGCGCATTCCGCCTGCCGTCAGCCCCTGCTGAGTGGGACTCCAGTCGCCCCATTCAGGCCATATCGGCTTACCTGGCAAAGTGTATGCATAGGTCAGTAACAGCACCAGCATCAACCAGCGTGAGCGATACAACAAACGCCAGGCGGCGCGTCGGTAAGGCTCAAAAACAAAAGCCGTCGCAGAAACGACGGCCAGAATGATGAGGGTTGGCGGGTTAACACTTTCAACCCCGACAGCCCACCCGCACCACAACAGGATACGGGCAGTGGAATGTACCGTCACGCAAGCGTAACCAAGATCCCTTTGGCGTCGGTTTTTTGTTTATCGTTGCCTTCCGCGATGACTTCGTTGAGGATTTCACGTGCGCCTTCCTTGTCGCCCATTTCCACATAAGCGCGCGCCAGGTCGAGCTTGGTGCCGACGTCGTCGAGTTCTACGTCAGTACTCCCGTCACCCAAATCAAGATCCAAGCCACTGAAGTCAAACTTATTGTCCGAACCGGCGGCGCTATCGAGGTCCAGGTCATTGGACGAAGTCTCGGGCATGTCCAGACCGGATAAATCGAAATCCAGTTCGTTGATTGACGATTCGGTGTGTAGCGGTGCAGGTGTCTCTGCTTTAGGTGGGGTAAACGGCATGGTGGGCTCGAAGTCCATCACCTCCGGTTCCGCCTTTGAGGATGGCGCAGTTTGCGTGTCAAACGCCATGGCCCCACCCGCTATCGCTGACGTGGCCGCCACCGTGGCTACTTTGGGCGGCTCGCTCTTGGGGGCGGCGGGCTTGGGACTGGGCACACTGGCTTGCACATCGCCATATAACGGATTGGTGGGATCGATACTGCGCCCCATTTCAGCGGCTTTGTCCCATAGACTGTTGGATTTGTTGCCCACCGCGGCATACAGTTCGCCGGCGACACTTTCGAACGCCGTGGTATTGCGTCGGGCCGCATAAATCTCCAGCAGCTTCATCCGGATTTCCTGACGATCGGGATTTTTGAGCAGCGCTTCTTTCAGAATTTCCTCGGCCTGCGCATCGCGGCCATACGCCATGTACACCTCGGCTTCTGCGATCGGATCGACATCATGCGTATCAATCGTGCCCAGACCCGCCTGACTGAAATCGGTCAGAAACGAGGTATCGCCGGTATTGATGTTGCCCCCGCCGGCCGCTGCGCCGATCACTGTATTGGAGGGCGGGATTTCCCCGCCGGTCATGATGCTGTCGTCCAGCGCAGTCACGGGTTTGCGACGCCGACCGGCGCTGGTCATCCACCATAACAAACCGCCCAGTCCGATCAACGCCGCGCCAGCGGCCCAGTAGAGGGGATTGTCGAGCAACACCCCATACCAGGGCGTTGATTCGGTTTTTTCGGCGGGGGGAACCACAATGGGCGGCACTTCAGGCTGTGCGGCAGCGGGCGGCGGTGGCGGCGGGGTGACTTCAGCAGGCTCGGCTGCGGGTTCAGGCGTCGGCGCAGATTCGGGAGCGGCTTGCTGGGCCGCTTTTTCTTTTTCGGCGGCCTGACGCGCGGCTTCTTCCTTCATTTTGACCAGCGCCTGCATATCCTGCACTTGTTTTTCCAGCGCGGCCACACGACTGCTCGATTCTTTCAGCGCTTTTTCACGCGCGGTGGCATCCTCTTCCTGAGCGCGGATTTTGTCCTGCAAAGCCTGTGCCGCAGCCGCATCTTTGGCAGCGGGCGGGGTGACTTTGGAAAGCTTCAACACATCTTTGGTGCCAGGACTTGCCGGTGCCGCCTTGTCGTCCACTTTAGGCGTGATCGTACCGCTGCTGGCCTGGCCCGGAGCTGCGCTATCCGTAGCCGGCGCAGCCACCACCGCATCTGCCAGTTTTTGCCGATAAGCCTGCCAATCCGCGGTCTGCAGCTTGATTTCGCGGCGCGCTTCTTTGTTGTCGATCGCGGCAAAGGCTTCTACAGACGGAACCTTCAGGGTTTTGCCCGCTTTCAGGCGATGGATATTTTTGCCGGCAAACGCATTGGTGTTTTCGCGATACAAACCGACCAGGGCTTGTTCCAGTGCAATGCCTTCCGGCCGCACGCGTTGCGCAATGGCGGCCAGTGTGTCGCCGCGCTTCACCCGAACCGAATCGGGCGAAGTTGTAGAACCGGGTTGTCCTGCAACCGTGTAATCGCCGCTCGGAGATTTGCTTGCTGCGTCTTGGGGCGCGGGCGCGGGAGGCGCTTTGATGACCTCGGTCGACGGTTCTGTAGACGCGGCCGGTGCGGGCGCAGGCTTGGGCGCGGGTGCCGCAGCGGTTTGCGCCGGCGTGACCGGTACGGGCCGAACCGTTTGCTTTTTGGCCACGCCAGGCGGATCGAGCAATACGGTGTATTCGCGTACCAGGCGGCCCGACGCCCAATTCAGCTCGATCAGCATGTCGATGAAAGGATCATTTACCGGGCGGCTCGAGGTGACTTTTAATACGGCCTTGCCATTAGGTTTTTTGACGACGGCAAAACGCAGCGTGGATAGCACCGGCGCATATTCAATGCGCGCATCGCGAAACGCCTGATCAGAAGCGAGCGTTGCAGCCAAGCTGTCCAGTTCGGCCTTGTCCGCCGCCAGCAATTCAATTTCTGCTGCCAGTGGCTGGCCCAGCGCAGAGGTCACCGACAAATTGCCCAATCCGGCGGCATGCGACATCAGCGGCAGGGCTATCAGGCCTGCGGCCAAAAGTCGGGATGTAAAGCGCTTCAATTTCATGTATTTCTCCTGATCGGGCGAGTCTGTTGACTACTCAACGCCAATATTGACGGCTCGGCGGGTGCATTCTTTAGAGCATAAATCGCACCAGCTTGATATTTGTGTCCTGAAAGCCACACCCTGTCAGGCTTCCAGGATGATACGCAACATGCGCCGCAAGGGTTCCGCCGCGCCCCACAATAGCTGGTCGCCAACAGTAAAGGCCGTCAAATACTGCGGGCCGAGCGTCAGTTTGCGCATCCGTCCAACCGGTACGGTCAAAGTGCCGGTCACTGCTGCGGGCGTGAGTTCGCGCATTGTGATCTCGCGATCGTTCGGTACGACCTTGACCCAGCTGTTATGCGCGGCGAGCAGGGCTTCGAGCTCGTTCAGCGGCACATCCTTGTTGAGCTTGATCGTTAAGGCCTGCGAATGGCAACGCATCGCGCCGACGCGTACACATAGCCCATCGATCGGAATCGGATTGTTACTGCGTCCCATGATTTTGTTGGCTTCGACCTGGGCTTTCCATTCTTCCTTGCTCTGGCCCGAGGCCAGTGCGACGTCGATCCACGGGATTAGATTACCGGCCAGCGGTACCGGCCAGGCGTGGAGTGGGTATTGGTCCGAACGTATGAATTCCGCAACTTTTTTATCGATTTGTAGAATCGCCGATGCGGGATCGTCAAGCAGATCCGCCACCTCGGCATGCACCGCACCCATTTGCTGAATCAGCTCACGCATATTGCGCGCGCCGGCGCCGGAAGCGGCCTGATACGTCATCGGCGCGACCCATTCGACCAGTCCGGCGTCGAACAGTCCGCCGATCGCCATCAGCATCAAAGACACCGTGCAATTGCCGCCAACATAGGTTTTGACGCCCGAGGCGAGGCCTTGCTTGATCACTTCCTTGTTGACGGGATCGAGAATAATGATCGCTTCGTTCTGCATGCGCAGGGTGGATGCTGCATCGATCCAGTAGCCCTGCCAGCCCGCTGCGCGCAACTGCGGATATACAGCGCTGGTGTAATCGCCCCCTTGCGCGGTGATAACCACATCCATTGCGCGCAGCGCGTCGATCGACATCGCATCGCTCAATGGCGCAACACCCCGACCCATGTCGGGGCCTTTGCCGCCTACATTTGAGGTCGTAAAAAACACGGGCTCGATAAGATCGAAATCTCGCTCTTCGCGCATTCGTCCCATCAGAACCGAGCCCACCATGCCGCGCCATCCGACCAGTCCAACCTTAATCATTATTATTTCCCGTTCACAAATTATTTTTACGTTTACAAATTCTTGATCACTGCCGCGCCCATTTCCGAACAACTGACGCGCTTGGTACCTTCGGTCCAGATATCAGCGGTGCGATAGCCCTGCGCAATCACCTGTTTTACCGCATGTTCGATGCGGTCCGCGGTCGCGCTATCCGAAAAAGTATAGCGATACATCATCGCGACCGACAATATCGTTGCGAGCGGATTGGCAATATCCTGCCCTGCAATATCGGGCGCCGAACCGTGAATCGGTTCGTACATGCCCTTGTTGTGCTGATCGAGCGAAGCCGAAGGCAACATGCCGATCGAACCCGACAGCATCGACGCCGCATCGGACAGAATATCGCCAAAAATATTGCCCGTAACGAGGGTGTCGAACTGCTTGGGCGCGCGGATCAGCTGCATCGCCGCGTTGTCGACATACATATGTGATAGCGCGACTTCGGGATAATCCTTGGCTACCTCGATCATCACTTCTTTCCACAGCTCCGAGCACTCCAGCACATTGGCTTTTTCCACCGAGCAAAGTTTTTTGCCGCGTTTCATTGCAATGCCAAATGCGACGTGCGCGACGCGACGCACTTCGGATTCGCTATACAACATGGTATTGAATCCGACGCGCTCGCCATTTCTGATTTCAATGCCGCGCGGCTGACCAAAATACACATCGCCGGTGAGTTCGCGCACGATCATCAGATCGAGGTTAGCCACCACTTGAGGTTTTAACGAAGAAGCCTCCGCCAGTTCCGGATACAACAAGGCCGGACGCAAATTGGCAAAAAGATTTAATTCCTTACGGATACGCAGCAAGCCACGCTCAGGACGCAAAGGTCGATCCAGGCTATCGTATTGCGGGCCGCCGACCGCACCGAGCAGCACCGCGTCGGCTTCACGCGCCAAAGTCAATGTCGCTTCGGGCAAGGGGTCGCCTGCCGTATCGTAACCCGCCCCACCAATCGGGGCTGTTTCCAACTCGATCTTCATGCCGTCGCCGCGCAACACATCGAACACCTTGACGGCCTGCGCGACAATTTCCGGGCCGATCCCGTCGCCCGGCAATACTGCAATTTTCATTTTAATGTCCAGTGAATAACCACGGCGCTTCCGAGCGACGGCGGCTTTCGTATTGTTTGATTTTGTCGGATTGCAATAGCGTGAGGCCAATATCATCGAGTCCGTTCAGCAAGCGATATTTGCGCCCACTATCGACATTGAAGGCCAAGACTTCTTCGGATGGCGTGGTGACAGTTTGCGCTTCCAGATCGATTTTGAGGCTATAGCCAGGCGTGGCCAGACAGGCCTGAAATAATTGATCGATCATTGTCTCCGGCAGCACAATAGGCAACAACCCATTTTTGAAACAATTGTTATAAAAAATGTCGGCAAAGCTCGGTGCCAATATCGCACGTATGCCGTAATCCTCAAGTGCCCAAGGTGCGTGTTCGCGGCTTGAGCCACAACCAAAATTTTCGCGCGCGATCATGATCGACGCACCGGCGTACCGAGGAAAATTCAATACGAAATCGGGATTCGGGGTGCGCGTCGTGAGGTCCATACCAGGCTCACCGTGATCGAGATAACGCCATTCGTCGAACAGGTGCGGGCCAAAGCCGGCACGCTTGATCGATTTCAGGAACTGCTTCGGTATGATGGCATCGGTATCGACATTGGCACGGTCAATCGGCACCACCAAACCCTCGAGCACAGTGAACGCCTGCATTACTTGGCCGACTTCTCTTGAATCTTATCGCCAACTTTTTCTACATCGTGACCCAGACCGTGCATGGTGTTGCATCCGGTCAATACAAAGGTTGCTGCAATCAATAACGACATCATGGCTTTCATGGTTCTCTCCTTAACGACACTACAAAATTGTGCTACTCCTCTGCCCCCATCGGCGACATCGAGCAGCACACCTCAAAAACTGCGCACATCGACAAAATGGCCCGCACACGCCGCCGCTGCAGCCATGGCAGGACTGACCAGATGGGTGCGCCCGCCCTGCCCTTGCCTGCCTTCAAAATTGCGGTTAGACGTCGACGCGCAGCGCTCTCCCGGCTCCAGCCGATCCGCGTTCATCGCGAGGCACATCGAGCAACCCGGTTCGCGCCATTCAAAGCCGGCGGCGAGAAAAATCTTGTCCAGACCTTCTTGTTCGGCCTGCTGCTTCACCAAGCCTGATCCCGGCACGACCATCGCGAGTTTGACATTGGGCGCAACTTTACGGCCCTTCGCTACGCCCGCAGCTTCGCGCAAATCTTCGATGCGCGAATTGGTGCACGGGCCAATAAAGACTTTGTCTATCGCGATGTCGACAAGCGGGGTGCCCGCCTGCAAACCCATGTATTGCAATGCGCGCGTCCAGTCCTGTTGCTGTACCGTATTATTTGCTGCAGCAGGATTGGGCACGTGCCCTCCGATGGCGCTCACCATTTCCGGCGATGTCCCCCAGGTGACCTGCGGTTCGATCGTGGCGGCATCAAGCTCGACGACCGCGTCAAACTTGGCATCGGCGTCGCTATGCAGGGTCTGCCACCAAGCGACAGCCCGCGTCCACAGCTCGCCGGTAGGCGCGTAGGGGCGGCCTTGCACGTAGTCGATCGTGGTCTGATCGACCGCGACCATGCCCGCGCGCGCGCCGGCTTCGATCGCCATATTGCACAAGGTCATGCGTCCTTCCATCGACAATGCGCTTATCGCCGACCCGCCAAACTCCAACGCGTAACCGGTACCGCCCGCAGTGCCGATTTTTCCGATGATCGCAAGCGCAATATCCTTGGCCGTCACGCCGCGGCCGAGGAAGCCGTCAACCTTGATCAGCATGGTCTTCGATGGCTTTTGCCACAGGCATTGCGTCGCCAGCACATGTTCAACTTAGGACGTGCCTATGCCAAACGCCATTGCGCCAAACGCGCCATGCGTCGAGGTATGCGAATCGCCGCACACGACGGTCATGCCGGGCAAGGTGAGGCCCTCTTCGGGCCCGATGACGTGCACGATCCCTTGGCGAATGTCGCCCATCTTGAATTCGGTGATTCCGTATTCGACGCAGTTTGCATCGAGCGTTTCGACCTGCAAGCGCGAAATCGGATCGACTATGCCCTGCGAGCGATCCGTGGTCGGCACATTGTGATCCGGCACTGCAATCGCGGCATCGGCACGACGTGGTACACGTCCAGCCAGACGCAGGCTTTCGAAAGCCTGCGGACTGGTTACTTCGTGCACCAGATGACGGTCGATATAAAGCAGCGTCGTGCCGTCGGGTTCGACGTGTACGACGTGCGCATCCCACAGTTTCTGGAATAAGGTTTGGGCTGACATGCGTAATCGATTGGTGCCAAACTGCGATTATTTCATAGCTTGGCCATCGCTGGCACGGATTTTGTCTTTCCCCATACCGCGTAAATCGCCCAGGCCAGTGCTGCGCTCATCGCGGAGAGGGAAAAAGTCCAGGTCGAACCCAGGCTGTCCCAACTCAAGCCGCTGACCAGCCCACCCACCGCGCCGCCGATGCCGTACGAGATGCTGGTATATAAGGCCTGTCCACGCGCCTGATGACGCCCCTGAAAATGTTGATGGATGAGGCTTACCGCAGCTGCGTGATATGTGCCAAATGTAAACGCGTGTAGCGTTTGCGCGGCGATGATCAACCCCGGCGTATCCACGCCCCAGGCGATAAGCAGAAAACGCAACCCTGCCAACGCAAAACTGATCAGAATCAGTCGACGTGCGCTAATCCGCGCGAACAGGCGCGGAATCATCAGAAAGATGCCAATCTCACATACCACGCCGAGCGCCCATAGCCAGCCTACGGTGCTTTTGTCATAGCCGTGATCGACCAGATAAATTGAATAAAAGGTGTAATACGGACCGTGCGCCGCTGCCATCAACAAACAGGCTATCAATAACGACGCGACTTCGGGTTTGCGCACGATATTCCATACGGGAACATGGTCGGTATGCGAGGGCAAAATCGTCGATTCCGGAATCACACGCGCAAAGACAACCATGCCGAGCATCACAACCCAGACGGCGCCAGGTAGCCAGGAGATGGGCAGATAATCCAGCGCATAACCGATGCCGATCACCATCACGATAAATCCGACCGATCCCCACAAGCGGATTCGACCATAGCTTTCGGTACGCTCGCCCAAGTGCGACAGCGTCATCGCTTCGACCAGCGGTAGTGACGCGCTCCAGAAAAAACCCAGCGCGGCCATCACAATAAACAGCCACCAAAAACTATCACTGATGAAAACGCCGAGAAACACCACTACGCTGCTAATCACCGCAATCTGCACAATGTGGGTCCGTTTACCCGTGCGATCAGCAATATGACCCCAGATGTTCGGCGCAAAAATGCGCATCACCTGCAACAACGACATCAGCACGCCGATTTGCACCGCGCTAAACATCAAGGACTTGAGATACAGGCCCCAGAACGGCGACATCGCGCCGACGAACGCAAAATAGAAAAAATAAAAACCGGACAAACGCCAGTAAGGCAGCTTATGCATCAGCCGATGAATGGCGCGCTGACGGGCAACGTAAGCTCGTGTTCGGCGAGTATCTGAGCCGCCAATGCATCGAAACCTGCGTTTGAGATATCCCGAATAGAATAATGAGGCCCTTGCGCGCTTGCAGCGTAATTCGCGTTCAGTGAGCGGGCATACGCCGGATCGTAATGCTGGACCAGCAAATCGTTGAACAGGGTGGGCCAGCCTTGCGCGTCTATCCGTGCATGCCAGGCCCCCACGGTCTCCCGTCCGCGTAAAGGCAATAGGCAATCGAGTTGCTGCTTGAGCAGGTCGGGCTGCGCAAAAAAATGCGCATATTCTTCAAGCAATAAAGCCACGCGCAAATTTTGTGCGACATCCAGTTGAATACAGGGGCTCGCGCGCATGTGGTCGATCAGCGCGGTGGGAACGGACAATGCGCCGATGCGCTTACTTTCCGATTCGACAAACACCGGACGCGCAGGATCCAACGCATGCAAGGTTTGCCATATCGCACTCTCAAATTTTTTCTGACTGGGTTGCCTTTGATCTGGCAGTGCGCCGAGCAGTGAACCCCGATGTGCAGCCAGTTTTTCGAGGTCGAGCACTTGCCCACCCAAACGGGCCAACGACTGTAATAAACGGGTTTTGCCGCTACCGGTCGGGCCGCTGATCACACGAAAATGATAGCGTTGCGGCAGTCGCGCGAGATCGGCTATCACTGCGCGCCGATATGCCTTGTAACCACCTTCGAGTTGTTGCGCATTGAATCCGATTTGCTGAAGTACATAAACAAGCGAACCACTGCGGCTGCCGCCTCGCCAGCAATAAATCAGGGGATGCCAGTTTTTGGGCTTGTCTTTGAAATGCGTATCCAGATGGCGAGCGATGTTGCGCCATACCAGCGGCGCACCGACTTTTTTAGCCGCAAAACTCGAGACTTGTTTATATAGCGTTCCGACTTCAACGCGCTCATCATCCGTGAGTACCGGAAGATTGGTTGCATCTGGAATATGATCTTCCAGAAATTCCGCGGGTGAGCGAGCATCGATGATTTCATCAAAGCTATTTAAGTCCGCCACCGTTGCCATTCGAAAATTATTCACTGCCGCCTACTTTCATCCCGACTCATCATTTTGCCATGCGAGCACGAGCGAACAGCAAAAAGAAAAGCCCCCGCAGGGGCTCGACGACTAAACCCCCAATCATGGGAGCTGCATTGAATAAGGCGAATTATTTTTTGAGATAAGCCATTTTCTGTTCATCGCCCCGCCGGCCAAACAGGACTCGGCGATCCGTTTCGATATGTTTGGGGAGCGATGCATTCATGGGCGCTGTGCGGCGGTCATACAAGCGACGTTCCATCGGGACAAATTGGACTTCGTAAACAGGAAGTGCTGGCATCGCAAACCCCAAATATCAAGATATTGAAAATATAGAGGCTATTTTTACAATATACAAGGGTCTTATAGGACTTTTCTGACAAGCTGTTGTTTTTCGCGCTGCCACTCGCGTTCCTTCTCGGCAGCCCGTTTGTCGTGTTGCTTTTTGCCCTTAGCCAAGCCGATCTGTAATTTGATTCGACCTTTGGAAAAATGCATGTCGAGCGGCATCAACGTAAACCCCGCGCGCTCGGTTTTACCAATCAGTCTGCGTATTTCTTCGGCGCGCAACAAGAGTTTACGCGAACGCGTAGGATCGGGATGAATGTGCGTCGATGCGGCCAGGAGCGGACTGATATGACAGCCGATCAACATGACTTCCGCGTTTTTGACCACGACATACGCTTCTTTTAATTGCACACGGCCAGCGCGTATCGCTTTGACTTCCCAGCCTTCGAGCACCAGTCCGGCCTCGAATTTTTCTTCGATGAAATAATCGTGAAAGGCTTTTTTATTATCAACAATGCTCATAAACGCTGGCTTACGTAGAATATGTCATTTTACTAGGCTTGCGAGCGCGATGGCGGAGGTTGATAAAAGTGTGCTGGTTGCGCATTCTCGCGAACGAATGTTTGATCTCGTTGATCGCGTGGAGGACTATCCACTTTTTTTACCGTGGTGCGGGGGTACAACGCTCAAATCGCGCGATGAGCATCGCACTATCGCGACCATCCACATCGCCTATATGGGCATCCACCAAAACTTCACGACCGAAAATACCAAACACACGCCGCATACGATGCTCATTCGCTTGCTGGATGGACCTTTTAGCAAACTGGAGGGCGACTGGCGGTTTACCCCGCTGGGCGACGATGCCTGCAAAATCGAATTACGGCTCGATTATGCATTTTCTAGTCGACTGCTTGAAACCGTGCTGGCGCCGGTTTTTAGCCATATTACCAACACCCTGGTGGACGCCTTCGTACATCGCGCCGATGCGTTGTTTGTTGAATGAACACTTCTTCTCCCCTACGCGTTGAGGTTGCCTACGCGCTACCCACCCAGCAGGTCTTGCTGAAACTAAACTTACCCCCGGGCGCCACGGTCGAGTCAGCGATTTTGCATTCTGGCGTGCTTACGCAATTTCCCGATATCGATCTGACGCGCAATAAAGTGGGTATTTTTAGCAAAATCGTTACGCTCGATACGCTGGTACGCGACCGCGATCGGATCGAGATTTACCGACCGCTGATTGCAGATCCAAAAGAAATACGCCGGCAACGCGCCAATGCCGGAAAATCAATGAAGAAGGGAAAGGCTTAATCTGCTTTTGTGCGGCCATAAATTAAAACGGCCGTTTCTTGCGAAACGGCCGGATTGGTATCAGCCGAATTGATTTTAGTTACCGATGGGGATAGGCGGATAGTTCAACTGCGCCAGTCCCATTTTGACGTGGTCTTTCACAATTGCGGTTTGCTTTAGCACCGTCGTGCTATCGCCTGCTTCAGCTGCTTTTTCGGCAGCCTTCAATGCGTCTTCCGCCGTTGTCCACAGGGCTTCTTTGGCTTTTGCGGCCTTCACATCGGCCTGAGCTGATTCTAATGCAGCTTTGGCCTCTGCACTGAGGGTCGCCTTGGCTGGCTTCGCATCAGCCTTTTTATCCATTTCTGCGCATCCTGTTATTCCCAACAGCGTCGCACAAGCCCAGGCAATCAAAACTTTTTGCATTTTATCTCCTCACGGTTGATGTTAAATATTAGGCAGCTTGATGGTTTAAACACATTTTGACAGTCTGCTTTCGCAAAGTTAGCCCCTTCAGGAGCTTACGTCAACCATAACAAGAAGTTTGCGAACAACATGTGGGGGTAATTTGCCCAAGTAGCCAGGGCGCGTATAATTCCGCTTTGCGTAAAGGTAAGCCCATGCGTGTCCTTCAAAAAGCGCTGACGTTTGACGATGTGCTGCTCGTCCCCGCCCATTCAGCCATTCTGCCGCGCGACGTTCAGCTCGGTACCCGTCTCACCCGATCCATTTCACTGAACTTACCGATTCTGTCCGCCGCGATGGATACGGTAACCGAAGCACGGCTCGCGATTGCGATGGCCCAAGAAGGCGGGCTCGGCATTATCCACAAAAATATGACCATAGAAGCGCAGGCAGCCCAAGTCGCCGCAGTGAAGCGCTTTGAATCCGGCGTAGTCAAAGATCCCATTACCGTCGCGCCGCAAATGAGCGTACGCGAAGTGATGGAGATTACTCGCAGCCGGCATATTTCCGGGTTGCCGGTGCTGGAGAACGGCAAAGTCGTCGGCATCGTCACCAACCGCGATTTGCGTTTTGAAACCAATCTCGACCAGCCGGTGGCGAATATCATGACACCCAAAGAACGGCTGGTTACGGTCAAGGAAGGCACCACGAGTGAAGAAGCGCTCAATCTATTGCACAAGCACCGCTTGGAGCGTGTGCTGGTAGTCAACGATGCGTTCGAATTACGTGGGTTGATCACCGTCAAGGACATCCAGAAATCCACCGACCACCCCCTGGCGTGTAAAGACACATTAGGCCGCTTGCGCGTCGGCGCCGCGGTGGGCACCGGAGAAGGCACTGAGGCACGCGTAACCGCATTGGTGAATGCCGGCGTGGACGTGATTACCGTCGACACCGCGCATGGACATTCCAAAGGCGTGCTAGAGCGTGTGCAGTGGGTCAAGCGTAGCTTTCCTGAAGTACAGGTCATCGGCGGCAATATCGCCACAGCGTCAGCGGCGCGGGCATTGGTCGATCACGGCGCGGACGCCGGCAAGGTCGGCATCGGCCCGGGTTCCATCTGCACCCCGCGCATGGTCGCCGGCGTGGGCGTGCCGCAGATTTCGGCGGTGTCTAACGTCGCAGATGCGCTCGCTGGGAGCGGCATCGGCGTGATTGCCGACGGCGGCATACGTTATTCGGGCGAT
>OBEQ011099179.1_pt1 | contig 15454 bp, 16 predicted proteins | sample 1670901 | NCBI WGS metagenome assembly OBEQ01 (sample SAMEA104232315, study PRJEB22302) | groundwater metagenome | biome: forest; feature: aquifer; material: groundwater | place: USA | collected 2011-08-07 | depth 5.4 m | reverse complement strand
TAGCGACAAGGGGCGCACCAGCCCGGGCGCAATCGTACGCAGTGTCTGCCGCTCCTGCAAACTTTCATGCACCAGCCGCACATGGCCGTGCTCGAGATAGCGCAGTCCGCCGTGAATGAGCTTCGAGGTTTTGGAGCTGGTGCCGCCGGCGAAATCGCCCTGCTCGATCAGCGCCACTTTCAGGCCGCGCATCGCCGCATCCCGCGCGATGCCGGCACCCACAATCCCGCCGCCGATGACGAGGATGTCATACCGGATCGCGCCCAGGCGCGCAAGCAATGCGGCGCGCGGCGTCATCCCTGCTCCCGCGTGCGCACCCGGCCCACGGCCTCCAGCCATCCTTCATAGAGCCGGCGGCGATGCGCCTGCGCCATCCGGGGCCGGAAAATTCGCTCCGGACGCTCCGAGGCTTCCAGCTCGCGCGGCGTCCACCAGCCCAGCGCAACGCCGGCCAGCAATCCGGCTCCCTTGCCGGTATTCGCCACCATCGTCGGCCGCACGACCGGAATCCCGAGCATATCCGCCTGAAACTGCATGAGCCAGCCGTTCTTCGCAGCACCCCCGTCGACGCGCAGCTCGCGCAGCCGCAGTCCGCTGTCGCGCTGCATCGCCTCAACCACGTCGCGGGTCTGGTAGGCCAGCGACTCCAGAGTCGCGCGCACCACGATCTCGCGCGTGGTGCCCCGCGTCAGTCCCACGATCGCACCCCGCGCATTCATGTCCCAGTACGGCGCCCCGAGCCCGACAAAAGCCGGCACGACATAGACGCCGCCGGTATCGCGCGTCCGCCGGGCGATCGGCTCGGTCTCCGGCGCGCGGCTGATGAGCCGCAGCCCATCCCGCAGCCATTGGATCGCCGCCCCGGCGATAAACACGCTGCCTTCCAGCGCATACGCCGGCGCTGAGGAGCCTCCGTAGACCAGCGTCGTGATCAACCCGTTGCGGCTTTGGATGAACCGCTGCCCGGTGTGCAGCAAGAGAAAGCAGCCGGTCCCGTACGTATTTTTCGCGGTCCCCGGCGCAACACAGCCGTGTCCGACCATCGAGGCTTGCTGGTCTCCGGCCACGCCGGCAATCGGAATCCCGGCAGGCAGCGGACCCTTGCCGCCCGTCACGCCGAAATCTCCTGATGGAGGCAGCACGTCGGGCAGCATGTTCGACGGCACGCCGATGCGCCGCAGCAGCGACGGATCCCATTGTCCGGTCCGGATGTTATAGAGCAGCGTGCGCGAGGCGTTGGTAAAATCGGTCACGTGCGCAGCACCGCCGGTCAAATGCCAGATGAGCCAGCTGTCCACCGTGCCGAAGGCCAGCTCGCCGCGCTGGGCGCGCCGCCTAGCGCCAGGCACATGGTCGAGCAGCCAGCGCACTTTCGTGCCGGAGAAGTAGGCGTCCAGCACCAGCCCGGTTTTTCGTCGGAACTCCGGCTGATGGCCGCGGGCGGTGAGCCGCTCGCACATCGGCGCGGTTCTGCGGCACTGCCACACGATGGCGTTGGCGATGGGCCGGCCGGTGCGCCGGTCCCACACGATGGCCGTCTCCCGCTGGTTGGTGATGCCGATGGCCTGCACGCGGGACGGTTTGAGGCGGGCGTTGGCCAGCGCCCGCTTGATCACCGCAAAGGTGACCTGCAGGATCTGGCGGGGATCATGCTCCACCCAGCCCGGATGCGGAAAGTGCTGCGGCAGCTCAGCATACGCCGAGGCCGCCACCCGCATCTTGCGGTTGAGCACGAGGACAGTCGTGCCGGTTGTGCCTTGATCAATGGAGAGAATCATCGTGGGAGACAGTCTTCATAAGTATACCTGAATCGATTACGCACGCTTATGCGAAATTAAGTATGCGCGGGTCCTGTCAGGGGTTTCTTCCGCGCACCGCTCGGCCGGCCCCAGCGTGGCCGGCCTGCGCTCCCTGTCGGGCCTCGCTCGTCCCCACCGCATATCCGCGGGGGACACCGTGCCCGCTCGGCCCTCCAGAGGTGCGCTCCAGAAGCCCCTGCCACCCGCGCTTGAGAGGAAGGAGAGAACAAACTCCGCTATAATGCCCTCATGCTTTCGCGGTATGACCGGTATGTGCGGGCGGCCTCGAGCGCGGCAGTGGAGGCCGGCGCCCTGCTCGCAAAGTTCGTGGGCCATCCCAAGACCATCCGCACCAAAAAAAGCCCCATCGATCTCGTGACCGAGGTGGACCGCGCCTCCGAGCGGCTGATTCAGCGCCGCCTGCAGCGGGCCGAGCCGGCCTTCGGCTTTCTGGGCGAGGAGCGCGGCGCCGTTCGCCCAGGGGCTGCGGGCCGGTGGATCGTCGATCCGATCGACGGCACCAGCAACTTCGTCCACGGCTTTCCGCTCTTCGGCGTCTCGATCGGGCTGGAAATCGACCGGCGGATCGTTGCCGGCGTGATCTACGATCCAATGCGGCGCGAGCTGTTTACCGCCGCGCGCCGCGGCGGGGCGTTTTTAAATGGCAAACGGCTGCGTGTTTCCCCCATCCGGCAGTTGTCGCACAGCCTGCTCTCCACCGGCTTTTCGTCCCATTTTTTGGAGTACACGCAGCCGTACCTCAACTGGTTCAAGGCGTTTCAGCGGCACAGCCACGGCGTGCGGCGCATCGGCTCGACGGTGATCAGCCTGTCGGCGATCGCGGCGGGACGGCTGGAGGGGTTTTACGAGCGCGACTTGCAGCCGTGGGACATGGCGGCGGGGATTCTGCTCGTGGAAGAAGCGGGCGGCCGCGTCAGCAATCTTTCCGGCGGGCCGGTCGTGCTGGAAGAGGGCGGGCTGGCGGCCTCCAACGGCCGCATCCACCGCGAGATGCTGAAAATTCTGCGTCAGCCGCGCTCAAGCAGGGCGAGCAGTTCGACGTGATTCGTGTGCGGAAACAGGTCGAAGCCGTGCAGGCGGGTGAGCCGGTACCGCGGGAAGCTTGAAGTCAGCACGGCAAGATCGCGCGCCAGGGTCTGCGCGTTGCACGAGACATAGGCCAGCGCGGCCGGACGCGCAGCGAGGATCGAGGACAGCGCGCGCTCGTGCAGGCCGGCGCGCGGCGGATCCACGGCGATCACATCCGGCCGGGCCTCCTGCAGCCAGAACCGCCGGTCGCTCAGCACCTCTTCCACGCTCCCTTCCCGGAACTCCACGTTCGCAATCCCATTGGCCGCGGCATTGAGGCGCGCCAGCTCCAGGTGCCGGGGCTGAGACTCGATCGCATACACCCGGCGCGCGACTTGTGAAAGATAAAACGCCACCAGCCCGACACCGCAGTACAGATCCCAGGCGATCTCCGGCCGGCGCTCGCCGATCCATCCCTGCAGCGTCGCATACATCCGGTGCGCGAGCGCGGCATTCGGCTGTAAAAAGCTGCCCGGCAGCAGCTGCAGCGTAAACGGCCCCAGCTGTTCCTCCAGATGCTCCCCGCCTGCCAGCCGCACCAGCGTCTCGGCCTGCGCGATATCCGCGGGCCGGTCGGTCATCCCCCACGAGACGCCGCTGACCGCATCGTGCCGCTCCATCAGCCGGGCCGCCATCCCCTCCAGCAGGCTGCGCGGATCCCCGCCGGATGGCGTGCGCGAGGCCGTCACGATCGAGAGCATGATCCGTCCGGTGGAAACACTGTGCCGCACGACGGCGTAGCGGAAAAATCCCTGATGCGTCCGCGGATGGTAGGCGGGCAGCCCGGTCTCCTCGGCCAGCGCGCGAACTTCCCGCACCGCCCGCATCGCCGCCTCGGGCAGGAGCAGGCAGTCCTCCAGATCCACCGTCCGCCAATAAGAGCGCGCCGCATGGTAGCCCAGCGTCACATGTCCGCCGGATGAGCCGAAGGTAAACTCGGCCTTATTCCGGTATCGCCAGGGATCGTCCAGGCCGGTGATCTCAAACGCCGGCACGGACCCGAGCGGCTCGAGCAGACGCTCAAGCCGTCGGCGCTTCAGCAGCAGCTGGTCGGCATACGCCAGGTCTTGCAGCGAGCAGCCGCCGCAGGTCCCAAACGAGGGACAGGGTGCGGCGATCCGCGCGAAGCCGGCCTTCTCCGCCTCAAGCGCGGCGACGGTCATTACCATCGCCGCCTCGTGCGCAGCACCGACAGCCCGATCATGCCGCCGACAAACCCGCCGATGTGCGCCCAGAACGCCACCCCGCCCACGTCGCTCACCTGCCCGATGGTCGTGACCCCCTGGAACCATTGCAGGAGAAACCAGACGCCCAGAAAGAGAAATGCCGGCAGCTCCACCGTCTCAAAGAAAAAGATCATCGGAATCACCGTGACGATCTTCGCCGTCGGAAACAGCAGCAGATACGCGCCCAGCACGCCGGCGATCGCGCCGCTGGCGCCGATCATGGGGAGGGAGGAGTGCGGCGACATCAGCAGCTGGGTCACCGCGGCCAGCACCCCGCTGCCCAGATAGAGCGACAGAAAACGGCTGTGCCCCAGCCGGTCTTCGACGTTGTCGCCGAAAATCCAGAGATAGAGCATGTTGGAGCCCAGATGAAACAGCCCGCCGTGGAGGAATTGCGAGGTGACCAGGGTCAGGAACAGGCCCGGCCAGTCCAGCAGATCGTTCGGGCTGGTCAGCACCCAGTGGGCGGGCACCATGCCGAAGCGATAGATGAAGGCCTCGAGGGCCGGGCCGCGCTTCAGCTCCCAGACGAACGCGGCGATATTCGCCAGAATGAGCGAGCGGGTCACCCAGGCGACGGTGCGGGAGGGAATGGTATCGCGGATGGGGATCATGGTTCGACTCGGCCGCGGCCTCGCTCACCATGACCCTGAGCAAGCGAAGCGCGTCGAAGGGTCATCCCGGAAGGAGTTAGGCGGACGGCAGAGCGACGCCGAGGAGGCAGATGCCGGCGCTGTTCGCCGAGGCGATGACCGCCTCGCGCTCGAGCAGCAGCGTGCTGCCCGCTTCGACGGCCAGGCAGCTGACGCCGGAGTCGCGGGCCACGGCCATCGTCTCCCCGCCGATAATCGGCAGATCGAACCGCCGGTCCTGGGCGGCCGAGGCGGTTTTGACGACGATCAGCTCCTTGCCGGCCAGCGCATGCGCGCGCCGGATGGCCGCGTCAGTGCCTTCCAACGCCTCGACGGCGACGATCACGCCGTGCTTGATGATCACGGTCTGCCCCACATCAAGTGCGGCCAGGGTGCGCGCCGCCTGCAGGCCGACCTCGATGTCCTGCTGCTCGGAAGGGGTCGGGCCGCGCGAGGTCAGCGTGCCGGAGGGACAGAGATTCGCCCGGAGAAAGGTCGAGGAGTCCAGCAGCGTGATCCCGTCGGCTTCCAGCCGTTTGGCGATCAGCCCCAGCAGCGCCGGCACGGAAAAATCCCTCGTCTGCCCGATGACTTTCAGCGCTTCGGCGTCGAAGGTGGTGGCGTGGCGGAAGAGGACCTCTTTGGTCACCTTGCCGGCCATCACCGCCTGGCGCACGGCGTGCGATTTCAGCGAGGCGATCAGGCGGCCGAGCTCGCCGACGGCGATCTCTTCGTACGCGTCGGCTTCGTGTTTGAGGGCCTCGTCGGCCCAGCCGCTTAAGCCGATCGCCACGACGCGATGGCCCTGGCGCTTCGCCTCCCGGGCGACATAGAACGGAAACCGGCCCGCGCCGGCGATGATCGCAACCTGCGAAGGCATCACGGAGCGCTTAATCCGTCCGGCAAACGCCGCGTTTGGATTCGCGGATGAAGGTGAGCAGGTGGGTCAGTTCCGCGTTGTGGTCGGCGTCCTGCGCCAGTTGTTCCAACGCGTGGCTCATGGAGAGCTTGGAGCTGAAGAGCACTTTGAAGGCGCGGTGCAGCCGCTGCTTGGTCTCCGCCGGGATCCCGGCGCGCTTGAGCCCCTCGCTGTTGAGGCCGAAGACTTTCGCGGGATAGCCCACGCAGATGGAATAGGGCGGCACGTCCTGGGCCACGCGCGAGCAGCCGCCGATGAAGGCCAGCGTGCCCACCCGCACGAACTGATGGATGCCCACGAGGCCGCCGATGCTGGCCCGGTCCTCGACGGTGATGTGGCCGGCCAGTCCGGCGCTGTTGGCCAGCACGACATGGTTGCCCAGGATGCAGTCATGGGCCACGTGGGAATAGGCCATGAAGAGGCAGTCCGAGCCGATGACCGTCTTGCCGCCGCCGCCCGACGTGCCGGGATTCATGGTGACGTACTCGCGGATCTTGTTGCGGCTTCCGATGATCAGCTCGCTGTCCTCGCCCTGGTACTTGAGATCCTGCGGGATGCTGCCGAGGACCGCCCCGGTGAAAATCTCGCACTCCTCTCCGATCGTCGTGCGCCCCTCCAGCACGCAATGCGCGCCGACGATGGTGCGGTCGCCCACCGTCACGCCCTCCTTGATGATGGTGTAGGGTCCCACCTGCACCCCTTCGCCCAGCCGGACTTTCGGATGGACGATGGCGGTGGGATGGATGGCCGTCGACGTGCGGGTTGTCGCGTTCGTGCGTGTCGGCATGGGTTATTCAGACAATGCGAACAGCAGCTCCGCCTCGCAAACCACCTTGCCGTCCACCAGCGCCCGGCCGAACACCTGCCCGGTCCGCGAGCGCAGTTTGCGCAGCTCAGCGTGCAGGATCAGCTGATCGCCGGGCACTACCGGCTTGCGGAACTTGACCTTGTCGATCGACATGAAGTACGCCAGCTTGCCCATGTTCTCGCGCTTGTTCAGCATGATGATGCCGCCGATCTGCGCCAGCGCCTCGACGATCAGCACCCCGGGCATCACCGGCCGGCCGGGAAAGTGGCCGCGGAAAAAGTAGTCATTGATCGTCACGCACTTCAGGCCCACCGCCTTGGTTTCCGTCAAATCGATCACGCGGTCCACGAGCAGGAACGGGTACCGGTGCGGCAGGATCTTCTCGATCTGGGTGATGTCCAGCTGGGGCCCCACCATCACTTCGGAGGAGGCCGACTGCAGCGAGCCCAGCTTCCACTGCTCCAGCGCCTGGTCCAGCTTTTTCAGCAGCTTCACGTTCAGCGGATGGCCGCTCTTGATGGCGATCACATGGGCGCGCAGATGGGTGCCCAGCAGGTACAGATCGCCCAGCAGATCGAGGATCTTGTGCCGCGCGAACTCATCATCGAACCGCAGCGTATTCTGCATCACGCCCTTGGCGTCAAGCACCAGCGTGTTCTCGTAGGTCGCTCCTTTGCCGAATCCGGCGGCCCGCAGCGCATCCGCCTCCTCCCGCAGGCAGAACGTCCGGGCGGGCGCAATGCTCTCTTCGTACGACATCCCGTTGCCGTAGGAGACGAACTGCGACTTCAGCAACGGATGGCTCGGATAGCTGAGCATGTAGGAGATCTTCAGCTCATGATCGGGAAACACCGTGATGGACGATTCGCCGTCCTCGACGAACACCGGCTCGCGGAGCGAAAAATAGCGCTTGGGGGCCGGCTGCTCGACCGTGCCGGCGGCTTTGAGCTGCTGATAGAACTGGATGGCCGAGCCGTCCAGCCCGGGCATCTCCGGGCCGCTGACCTCGACGTAGACGTTGTCGATCTGCATCCCCCACAGCGAGGACATGAAGTGCTCGACCGTCTGCACCTCCACGCCGTCCTTGGAGAGTGTGGTGCGGCGCATGCTCTTCTCGACGTCGCCCACCTGCGGCTTGACCGGAATCGTCGGCCGGTGCGGCAAGTCGCTGCGGACGAACACGACCCCGGTGTTGGGCTCAGCAGGCAGCACGCGGACCGACACCGGCTCTCCGGTGTGGAGGCCCAGGCCGTTCATGAACAGCTCCTTGGCCAGCGTGCGCTGCTGATCGCTCATGGTTTTTTGCTGCCGTAGCGGCTGTTGAGCAGCTTCAGGACGTCATCGGTCAGATTCTGGGACGATTCGCTGTAGAGCAGCGAGCGCTCATCGAGCACGATCGAGTAGCCGCCCGTCTTGGCCACCTGCTCGATCGCGGCCTGGATCTCCTTCAGGATGTCTTTGGCGATTTTGTCCCGCTCCCGCTGCAAATCCCGCGCGGTGCCGCTGCGGAACCGCTGCAGCTCATCCGCCCGCTCTTCGATCTCCCGCGTCTTGGCTTCGCGGGCCTCCGGGCTGAGCAGCTCCAGGTTGCTGCGCAGCTTCTTCAGCTCGTTCATGCGGCCTTCCAGCTCGCCTTCCTTCTCCTTGCCCTTCTTCTCCAGCTGCGCGTCGAACGCCCGCGTCCGGTCGTAGCTGTCAAAGACCTGCGTCAGCTTGACGTAGCCGACTTTGAGCTCCTGCGCCCGGCTCACCGGACAGAAGATGGATGCCAGCACGCAGCACCCCGCAACCCATCGCATGATCCTCATCGCGCCCAGCCTCCTGTCTTAAAATGACCGGCTGATGTTGAAGTGCAGCCGGAGCTTCCGATCGTCGGCCTCGACTTTGCTGACGGGGTAGCCCAGATCCAGCCGGATCGGCCCGATCGGCGTGTTGACCCGCGCCCCCACGCCGGCGCCGGCCTTGAGCGATTCGCCGAAGTCCCCGACCCGCCGCCACACGTTGCCCACATCGAGGAAGATCGAGCCTTTCAGGATCGGCCGGTTCCGCTCATCGCTATAGAGCGTCGAAACCTCTTCCGCCGTGGCGATAAACGTCGCCTCGCCGCCGATGGGATCGTTGGAGGCCGGATCGAGCGGACCCACCCGCCGCTCGCGGAAACCGCGGATGGTGCCCGTGCCGCCGCCGAAGAAGCGCTCGAAAATCGGCACCTCATCGCTGCTGCCATAGGCGTCCACGAGGCCTCCGCGGATGCGCGTCTCAAACACATACCGGTCGAAATGCGGCAGGAAATGGCTGGCCCCGGCCTGCAGCCGGTAAAAATCCTTGTCGCCGCCGAAGGGGCCCCCGGCCAGATCGCCGCCGAGAAACACGAGAAATCCCTTGTTCGGATCAAACCGGTTGTCGCGCCGGTCGAACGACACCGACGTGCCCACCATGCTGACGAGATTGCGCCCCTGTTCGGCCTTCAAATCCTGCGAGGCTTCGGTCACCACGTCGGAGATGACGGTCCGGAACAGCTGGTAGTTCGTCGTCACGTTGATGAAGTCGTTGAATTCCTTGCCGAACCGCAGGCCGGCGCCCCGCTGCTCCTCCTGGAACGCCAGCCCCAGGTTCTGGCTGCGCAGCCGGGTCCGATTGAACGCGTCGATGCCGAAGGACAGCGGATGGCCGAAGATCCACGGCTCAGTGAACGAGAGATCGAAAAACCGCCGCACCGTGCCCACCTCGGCCCGCAGCCGCAGATCCTGCCCGGCGCCGGTGAATGTCGGGAAGTTTTGAATGTCAAAATTGCGCTGCTCCAGCTCCACCAGCCCGACCAGCCGGTCCACCGACGAGAAGCCGCCGCCGAAACTGAAGCTGCCGGTCTTCGTTTCCTTCACCTGGAACGCCAGATCCTCGCGGTTGGCCGCGCCGGCGGGCTCGGTGTCGATGTTGACCTCTTCGAAATAGCCCAGATTGTAGAGCCGGTCGATCGACTTGCGGATCGAAGCACCGTTGAACGGCTCGCCCGGATAAATCCGCAGCTCGCGCCGGACGACCACATCCTTGGTCCGCAGGTTGCCCTGCACGTCGATGCGGTTGACGTACACCAGCTCCTTCTCGGTGATGTGGTACGTCAAATTGACCCGCTTCGTCTCGCGGTCCAGCTGGGTGTTCGGCGTCACGTCCGCGTGGATGTAGCCCCGGTCGCCGTAGTACTGCTTGAGGAGCCGCAAGTCCTCCTGCAGCGCCTCCTCGCTGTACACCGAGCCGGGTTTCAGCTGGATCGTCTGGCGCAGCTCCCGCTCGGGAAATAGCACCGCGCCGTCGATGGCCACCTGCCCCACGCGGTGCTGCAGCCCCTCCGAAATCTTCAGGTGGACCGTCAGCCCCTTGCCCTCGGGGTTGCGGAACACCTCGGAGGTGACGTCGACGTCCTGATAGCCGTGCTTGCGGTAAAACGCGCGGATGCGCTGCAGGTCCTCTTCCAGCACCTGCTCGTTGTAGATGCCGGAGAGCAGCCACCACTTGCGCTTGGTCTTCAGCACCTTCCGGATGCGGCGGTCGGAAAAAGCCGTGTTGCCCTCCACCAGAATCTGCGTGATGCGCCGCCGGGGCCCCTCATCGACCAGCAGGTACAGGGTCGCCGTATTCGCCTTCTCGTTGACCTCAGTGCGGGAGAGCACCTCGGCCTGGGAATAACCCTTGCGGCCGTATTCGGCCTTCAGCAGGTCGATCCCCTCCTTGATCTGCCGGGGATCGAGCAGCTGGCCTTCGGAGACGGCGAAGAGCTCCAGCACTTTTTTCTTCGGCAGCGCCCGGTTGCCCTGCACCTGGATCGAGCTGATCGTGGGCTTCTCCTGCACCACGAACATCAGCTTCAACCCGTCGGGCAATTCCTCCACGTCCGCGCGCACGTCGGTGAAATAGCCCAGCGAAAAGAGCCGCCGGATGTCTTCGCTGACCACCGTGTCCTGGTAGGTCGAGCCCGGTTTGGTCTGCACCTTCGCCAGCAGCGTTTCCTTGGCGACGATCTTCACCCCGTCAACGTCCACCGCGATGATCCGCTTGCCTTCCTGCGCCCACAGCACCGGCGCTGCGATCGCGCAGCCCACCGCACAGGCGGCCAGCGCGCGCCCCAGGCTCAATCTCATGACACAGCCAGGGTCTCGAACCGCGTGTATTCCTTGATGAACGCGAGCTTCACCGTCCCGGTCGGCCCGTTGCGCTGCTTGGCGATGATCACCTCGGCGATTCCCTTATTCTCATCGCTGGGGTTGTAATAGTCCTCGCGGAAGAGCATCAGCACCACGTCGGCATCCTGCTCGATCGCGCCGGACTCGCGCAGATCAGAGAGCCGCGGGCGGAACGACTCGCGTCGCTCCGGCGCGCGGGAGAGCTGGCTGACCGCGATTACCGGCACGTTGATTTCTCGGGCCAGCGCCTTGAGGCTGCGCGAGATCACGGAGATCTCCTGCTGGCGGTTCTCGGCGGCCGATTCGTCCATCAGCTGCAGGTAGTCGAGAATGATGAGCTTGATGTCATGGCGGCTCTTCAGCCGCCGCGCCTTCGCCCGCAGCTCCAGGATGGACACGCTGGGCGAGTCGTCGATGAAAATCGGCGCTTCGGAGAGCTTGCCGGCCGCCTTGGTCAGATTCGGCCAGTCGCTCGTCGAAAGCATGCCGACGCGCACGTCGTGCGCGTTGATCCGCGCGTGCGAGCAGAGCATGCGCTGCACCAGGTTTTCTTTCGACATTTCCAGGCTGAAGATCGCCACGCCGGATTTCTGCGCCAGGGCCACGTGCTCGGCCACGCAGAGGGAGAAGCTGCTCTTGCCCATCGCCGGCCGGCCGGCCACGATGATCAGATCCGAGGGCTGCAGCCCGGCCAGCTGCTGGTCCAGCTCGACGAATCCGGTTGGTGTTCCGGTGATCATGCCCTTGCGCTGATAGAGCGCGTCGATCATTTCGATCGAGCTTTTGATAATGTCCTTCATCGCGACGGCGTCACGCCGGGAGCGCTTCGAAGCGATGTCGAACATCAGTGCCTGGGCCCGGTCGAGCAGCAGATCGGGTTCGCCGCGGCCGTTTTCGTAGCACTCGGTGGCGATCTGGGTGGAGGCGCGGATCAGGTCCCGCAGGATGGACTTCTGCTTGACCATCCGGCAGTAATATTCGGCGTTGGCCGCGGTGGGCACGATGCTGGTCAGCGTGGCAAGATAGCTGGCGCCGCCCACTTCCTCCAGCAGATTGCGCTTCTTCAGCTCGTCGGTGACCGTGACGAGATCGATGGGGGCGTTGGCCTTGTAGAGCGACAGGAGGGAGGAGAAGATCTTGCGGTGGGCGTCCTTGTAAAACGCGGCGCCGTCGAGGAGCTCGGCTGCCTGGACCATGGCGCCTTCCTCGAGGAGCATGGAACCGAGCACGGCCTGCTCCGCTTCGAGATTTTGCGGAGGGACGCGCTCCAGCGTCGTCAGCTCGGGCAGATCCATCGTCGTTGCGCTGCGGTTCAGGTCAGGCCTTGACGACCGAAACCTTCACCGTCGCCGTGACCTCGGCATGCAGACGGACCGGGACCTCGAAGGCTCCCAGCGTCTTGATCGGCTGCTCAAGATGAATCATGTGCTTTTCGACCGGCAGGCCCTCCTGGGCCAGAGCCTGGGCAATATCGTTGGCGCTGATGGAGCCGAAGGCCTTGTTCTCCTCGCCGATCATCAGCTTTTGCGTCAGCGAGAGGGCCTCCAGCTTCTGCTTGAGCGCGATGAACGTGGATTTGGCGCGGTCGGCCTTCTCCTGCCGCTTTTGCTTGGCCGCTTCGGCCAGCTGCAGCTGGTGCGGGCTTGCCTGCGCGGCCAAGCCGCGCGGCAGCAGGTAGTTGCGGGCGTAGCCGGGCTTGACCTGCACGACGCTGCCCTCGGAGCCCAGCTTCTCGACGTCTTTCAACAGGACGATGTCCATCGGGGGAACTCCTGGTTGAAGGTGGCGGTTCGCTTACGCGGAAACGTACGGCAGCAGCGCCATGAACCGCGCGCGCTTGATCGCGCGCGTCAGCACCCGCTGGTGCTTGGCGCAGGGGCCCGTGAGCCGCGAGGGGATGATCTTCCCCCGGTCGGTCACGTACCGCCCGATCCGGTCAAGGTCCTTGTAATCGATGTGCTCGACCTTGTCCGTGCAGAAGCGGCAGGCCCGCTTGATGAATGTCCGTCGTACAATCGCCATATCGTCTCCCTACCTCACCGGCTCAAAACGGCACATCGGCATCCGCGGGGCTTTCCGCGGGAGCGGCATCCGCCGCCGGCTCTTCCAGCCGGGCCTCATCGGCCGGCTCGGCATCCCTGCTGTCCGGCCGCCCGGCGCCCGACGGGGCGCCGAGAAACTGCACCCGATCCGCGCGCACTTCCATCGTCGAGCGGGTCTTGCCTTCCGCCTCCCATTGGCGGTACAGCAGCCGCCCCTCGATGAAGACCGAGCGGCCCTTCTTCAAATACTGGTTGCACAGCTCGGCCTGCTTGCTCCACACCACGATGGTGACAAAGCAGACCTCTTCCTTGCGGTTGCCGGCCTGGTCCTTATACGTGGAGTTGACCGCCAGGCGCAGGTTGGCCACCGGCGTGCCGCTGGGCGTGTAGCGCAGCTCCGGATCTTTCGTGAGGTTGCCGATCAAGAGAACGCGGTTGAGGCTGACCATCGGTTAACTCCGGCTCGATGCGGCATGCGCCGGAACGACGGGGCGGGCGGCCACCGGGGCTGGCACGCTGGCCAGCGGCGCTTCGTCGCCGTTGAGGATGATGAAGCGCACGACCGACTCGTTGAGCCGAAAGAGCCGCTCCAGCTCCACCACCTGGGCCGTCGGCGCGCGGAACCGCAGAAGATAATAGTGGCCCTCGCTTTGCCGCGAGATGCGGAAGGCCAGCTTGCGCCGTCCCATGCTCTGCGACTTGTCCACTCCACCGCCGACTTTCTTCACCAGCTCTTCCAGCTGAGCGGCGTGCCGGGCCAGCTCCTGCTCGGTGCCAGCACTCTTCAAAATGACCAACGACTCATAATCCCGTACGACGGTGTCCATCAGTCCTGCACTTTCGTGTTGTGCCGGTTCATGGCACGCTCGATGCCTTCCGTGATCCAGGTTTCGCAGGCTTCCACGGCCTGCGCATACGCTTGCATGATCTCCGGGCGCTCAGCGCTCGTAAACGGCGAGAGCACGAAGTCGTGCAGATCGGCCGGCAGCTTCTCGGTCCCGACGCCCACGCGCAACCGCGCCACCTGCTCGGTGCCCAGGATGGCCAGGCACGACTCCAGGCCGTGATGCCCGCCGGCGCTGCCCTGCGGCCGCAGCCGGATCGCCCCCAGCGGCAGATTCACGTCGTCGCAGACGATCAGCAGCGGATCCGCCTTCAGGTCGAAGCCGCGCAGCGCCTCGCCCGACTCGTTCATCATCGTCAGCGGCATCAGCAGGCGGATCGTGCGTCCGCCGTCCTTATAATCCCCATAGACGGCGGAGGGCCGTCCGTCCGCCGGGCTGACCACCCGCTCCTGGAGCGCCACATGGCGCTGCTCCGAAAGCATTTGGATAATTCGAAAGCCCACATTGTGCCGGGTGTCGTGGTACGTATGACCGGGGTTGCCCAGTCCGACGATAACGGTCACTTTTGCTCTTTTTTGGCGTCCGGTTTAGCGTCGGCCTTCTCCGCCTTCGGCTTCTCGCCCTTAGCCTCTTCGCCGCCGGCCCCTTCAGCCTCTTCCTTCTTCTCGCGCAGGACTTCAGGCTCGGCCGGACCCGCCTCGGCTTCCTCGGGCTTCTCTTCCTTCGGCATCAGCACCGAGGCCACCGCGCTCTCCGGAGAGGTCGTGATCTTGATGTTCGCCGGCGGGATCAGGTCCTTCACGTGCACCGTATCGCCGATGTTCAGCGCCGTGGCGTCGAACTCGATGCTCGCCGGAATCTCGGTGGGCAGACATTCGACCTCGACTTCGCGCAGGAACTGCTCGAGAATGCCGCCGTCCTGCTTGACGCCAACCGGCTCGCCCTTGAGCGCCAGCGGCACGCGCACCTTCAGCCGCTCGGTCATCACGATCGCATTAAAATCGATGTGGAGAATATGGCCGCTCACCGGGTCGTGCTGAATCGCCTGCACCAGCACCGGCTTTTCCCACGATTTCGCATCGTCGAGCTTCAGTGTTACCAGCGGGTGCTCGCCCGTCGTCGCGTGCAGCAGCTTGGCCAGCTCGCGCTGGTTGATCACCACCGGCACCGGCTCCATGTTGCGGCCGTAAACAACGCCGGGTGTGAGGCCGCCCAGCCGCAGCCGGCTGATCCGCCGCTTGCCGGTGGTCTCGCGCTTTTTCACCGTCAACGACGGCTTGTCGGTCTTCGCTGATTTCGCCATGGGTCCTCCTGCAAGATTTCGAGCTTAGCCCGGCATGCCGTCAAACAGCACGCTGATCGACTGCTCGTAGTGGATGCGCTTGATGGCCTCGCTCAACAGCGTGGCCACCGAGAGCACGGTGATTTTCGGGTGCTTTTGATCGCCGATCGGAATGGTGTCGGTCACCATCAGCTCTTTCAGACAGGAATCATTGATGCGCTGGCGGGCCTGGCCCGAGAGCACCGGGTGGGTGACGCAGGCGTAGACTGCGGTGGCGCCGTTGCGCTTGAGCGCTTCGGCCGCCTCGACCAGCGAGCTGCCCGTCGCGATCAAATCGTCGACCAGCAGGCAGATCTTGCCCTTCACTTCGCCCAGGATGTGCATCACTTCGGTGGCGGTGGGGCTGTTGCGCCGCTTGTCCACCACCGCCAGGCTGGCCTTCAGCCGCTTGGCATAGGCGCGCGCCATCTTGATGCCGCCGACATCGGGCGAGACCACGACGATCGGGGAGAGCTTCTTGCGCCGGATGTGCTGCTCGAAGACGGCGATCGCGTAGAGGTGGTCGAGCGGCATGTCCAAGAAGCCCTGGATCTGGCCGGCGTGCAGGTCCATCGTCAGCACGCGGTTGGCGCCG
>OBEQ010088583.1_pt1 | contig 15454 bp, 20 predicted proteins | sample 1670901 | NCBI WGS metagenome assembly OBEQ01 (sample SAMEA104232315, study PRJEB22302) | groundwater metagenome | biome: forest; feature: aquifer; material: groundwater | place: USA | collected 2011-08-07 | depth 5.4 m | reverse complement strand
GGCAAGAGACTGCTTCGGTATAAATGATGTTTGAAATTTTGGATCCACGCGTATTAAATTACAATTTCAAAATTACAAGCTCCAAAAGAATACAAATTCAAATTTCAAAATGTTTTGAATTTATGATTTATTTGTGATTTGCAATTTTGAATTTGGTGCTTACCATTTTAAATGCTCGATCGATAAAGTAACATAACTACTGCTTCATTATACCCTTTCCAGGCTTATGTGCAGTAGTGGTTTATCCCCTACTCGACTTCCCCAAGGCGCCGCAAGGCAATACCAAGGGCTACGGCAAATTCAGGTCCGGCGCTTTTCAAAATAGGTTCTAGGAAGGCCGGGGATTCGACTTTTGAGAATGGATCTGCCATAACCACTTCAGTTTCAACATTTTTTTGAGCCACACCCAAAAGGCCTTTGAGAGTTGAACCGCCACCAGTCAATATCATTTTGCTGACATTTTTGTTGAATTTCTTTTGATAGTTCAGTAATACCCTATTGGCTTCGGAAAAAACAAACTGAATCACGGAACTGCTTAGGTCAGCGATCTGTTTCCCCTCCTCGGTCGTGCCAAGCATACCAATCTCCCTTTTTTTATTTTCCGCCTCCGCCACAGAAACACCGAGAGATCGTGAAAGAGCGAGAGTAATGTCTTGCGATCCACGATTAACAATATGCGAGACTTTGACAATACCCCGCTCCACAATCGTCATCTTGGTTGTTGCCGCACCGATGTCAGCAATCATAATCGGTGTGGCTTCCTGATCGAGAACAGAACGAATAGTGCTGAAAACTTCAATTTCAAAAAAACTGCATTCGAGATTCGCTGTTTTTACAATGGTCTGATATTTTTCAAGCGCGGAATTTAAAATAGCGACCAAGAGGACATCCACAAACCGGCCTCGCTGGATTTTCTTCTCTTCATTGCCCTCCATGTACCAGGAGTGTTCGCTGTCTTTCGGTATAACCCACCAATCGAGGGTGACATCAGTAATGGCAACTGGGATATATTTACGGGCCTCAATCGGAATCATCTGGGCAAGCTGTTTTTCGTCAAAGGCCGGCATTTCAATAAGCGAAATGAGACTTGAAGCAATGGGAATTGCCATACCGGCAAGCTTTGAATTCGCCGAGGCCTCCTTCAGCAAATCAACAAGCACTTCAGCAAGTTTTTGGCTCGGCAGATTGGTGGCACGACCGATTTCAAGCGAAGCATAAGGGCCAAGCGCCAATTCTCCATAGGTTTCAAGGACTGCGCGGCCTTTTTTCTTCCGGAGTTCTACTATTTTGATGGAGGAAGTGCCAATATCAACACCCACCACACTTTGACCTTTTCTTGAAAAAAGATTTGAGAAAGAGTTTGACATACACGAGAAGACAATAGTGACTTTCTATTATACCATAAAATATATGGAGAAAATGCACAGCGCTCTCGCAATTTTACAAAAGACAGGCGAATTTTTACTTGATCTGGTTTTGCCTCAAGACCCAGAAACTCGCACTATCGAGAAGATGACTGCGGCCAAAGCGCTTGGCGAATTCAGGCCAGCACGCAAAGGAGAGGTGTGGATAGAGAGTTTTTTTGATTATAAAGATAGCTTGGTGCAAAAAGCTATTTGGGAACTTAAGTACCGCGGCAATGAAAAAATTGCACAACTCTTTGCCGAAGTGCTCTGTGACCATCTCATTGAAGAGATAGGCGAGCTTGGGCTTTTTAAAAATTTTCGAGAACCTCTGCTTGTACCGATTCCCCTTTCGCGGGAACGAGAGCGTGAGCGAGGATTTAATCAAATGCGACTAGTACTCGAAAAGATTGATGCGACTAGGCTCGGAGCAGAAGTTTCGTATAAAGCTTTGCAAAAAATTAAAAACACCAAACCACAGACGTCATTCTCCAAAAAATCCGATCGGCTCAAAAATCTTTCAGGCGCGTTTGCGGCAAACGCGCCTGAAGTTCTTGATCGCAACATCATCCTCTTCGACGATGTCTTGACTACTGGCAGTACTTTACACGAAGCCCGCCGCACTCTCCTTTCCGCCGGCGCGAGGGATGTAATTGCCTACACGTTAGCACACTAGAAGAAGCTTCTTAGCTTCTAAGCTTCGTGGAGCTTCTTAGCTTTTAAGAATTCAAAGCTAAGAAGCTTTAAAGCTCAAGAAGCTTCTTTTTGCTATTCTTCATTGGCTGAAGACCTTTTTTATGCAAGAATAGGCCTTATTGGAAGAGTGCCCCGAATGGTAAGGGAGCGGTTTGCTAAACCGTAGTCGTCTAAAAAGCGACTTGTGGGTTCAAGTCCCACCTCTTCCGCCGAAGTCCGCGAAGGCGGAAGAGAGCAAAGTGCCTACGCACTTTGCGTGTGGGACTTGAAAAGGTTCTCCCATATTTTTGAAACTTTCCTAAGTTGAAAAAATGGGAAACCTGTACTGAGTCTGTAAGACTCAAGTCCCCTCTTCTCCGCAAATTAATTTGTTATAATTACGCCTATGAATAACTATATACTAGTACTAGTTATTGCGATCATTGGCTTTATAATTGGATATTGTGGTGAAGGAAACAATCCTATAAAAACACCAGCTGAAAAATTCAGTCAGATTTTAAAATGGATTTCTGTAATTGTTTTAGGTATATATGTTTTAGCCATAGTCGCCGCCCTCACAGATGGAATTGGCGATGTTCCTCTACTTGGGGGAGGATATATTTGGGTGCGAGGACATTGGCGGCGGAGATAATAAAGTTCCAACTTTGAACCAAGAGAAATAAAGATATCTTAATTATATGAACAAGAAAAATTTAACTATCGGAATATTGGTACTTGTTCTCCTTATATCTTTATATTTTACTTTTCAAACTAAACAATCTATCAAGATACAAAATAAAATATCCGATACTTCTATTACTGACAGGATTCAGCCTAGCGAAGAGTTGAAAAATGCATTTGAAAAATCTCGCAACACTCCTCCAATGGCCTCTATAGCAGAGCTTTCTTGCTTCCCAACAAGTCGGTTCGATTGTGGTGGCGATAGTTGCACGGCTTCCGCCCCAGCAACTTACTATTTCGTAGATTATGGAACAGAGAGCGGAACATATTTTAGGTGTAACGCTAAAGGATGCGATTCGTACCCAGTTGAAGTAAATACTTCTGGAGAATTTACGCAATTTACTCCATCGCAAGGTCAAGCAATGATGTTCAAGGTTGCCACCGGAGACGCTTTAGGTAATAAAGGTAAATTTATTGATATAGCAACCCTTGGAACGGGAGCAATAGTATCTTCGGGTCAATGCGAATTTAGGAAATAATTATGGCAATCAAAATCACCTATTTTGTACACGGCACCACCACAGATAACGAGAAAGAAATCTCATCAGGTTGGTCTGATGTTGAACTCTCGGAACTAGGTGTACAGCAATCTATTGCCCTCAAAGACCGAACCAAAGATAAGAAATTTGATGTGGTTTTCTGCTCCGATTTAAAGCGCGCTCATGACTCTGCAAAGCTTGCGTGGGAAGGTGTATACAAGATTATTCCCGATGCGAGACTGCGTGAATGTAACTACGGGGAATTAAACGGTGCCTCTTCGGATATTGTCGAGCCGATGCAGGAAAAGGAATGTATCGAGAAGCCGTTCCCAGAGGGTGAAAGCTACGAAGACGTAAAAACTCGTGTTGCTAATTTCCTTAAATCCCTAAAACAAAATTACGATGGCAAGCACATTGCTATTGTTGCCCACAAAGCGCCGCAACTGTCTCTCGATCTACTACTAAAAGGTAAAACTTGGAAACAAGCTCTTGCCGAAGATTGGCGAAAGACTAAATCCTGGAAACCAGGCTGGGAGTATGAAATAAAATGAGTGCAATCTTTTTCCAAAATAAATTTTATCCAAAAGCCAAAAGAGGTAATTCTTTCGATCAAGAATTTGCTTTTCATCACGAGCGAGGAGTAGCTTTTGAAAGTCATAACACTTTCTTTTCCTCCGGCATAAATCATGGTGGGGATCTCCATTATGTAAAGAAATCAGATACTCCCTCAGATAATATTCAAGATTGGGTCGCTAAGAGTTTCGGTGATACTAAACCTATTGAATCAACCTATGAATTAGGTACTTGTTACAAGAGAATATGGAGGCCGTTAGTTTGTAGCGGCAGTTTTCATAAAGCTATCTCACAAGAAAAGCTAAACGAATCTTTTGTTTCGTTGAGGATTTTACTCAGTAAGTTAGAAGATTTATTTGAAACGGTAGAGCCATGTCGCGATAATTTAAATACCTATGGGCTCAAAATAAGAGAGGTTATCCTTCTGGCCTGTATGGAAGTCGAATCCTCATGGACAGCTGTATTGAAGGAAAACAACTATTCAAATTCTTCTAGATTGACGACAAAAGACTACGTGAAATTGAAACAAGCGATGTTTCTGGATGCCTATGAACTATCTTTACAATCATATCCAGGCTTCCCTTCACTTACTCCTTTTAAAAATTGGGACTTGGCTCGTCCTACAGAGTCGTTAGTTTGGTATGACGCTTATAACAGGACCAAGCATGACAGAGAAGAAAACCTAAGATTCGCAACATTGGAGAATGCAGTATATGCAGTGGGTGCCACTGTTGTTATGTTTTATGCTCAATTTGGACCCAATTTTGGACTTATATCCGTTGATCCAAAAAGTACCGTAATTAGAAACGTCTTCAAATTCATTACGAAAGACCTTGTAAAATACGAAACAGAATTTTATATACCAAAAGTAGAACTAGAAGCAGATTCTGGTAAACCATCACCATCTTGGGAATGGGTACTTGCTGACTACAACTTTACCTAAGAATGCCTTTGTCTAGCTTTATTTAGATAGTTGGATATTCAACCGCATTCTTAACCTCATTGTTTCTCGGTTTCGGCACCTCAAACCATTCGGGGTGAACCTTATAAATTCGTCTTAATTCCTGTATACTTTCATCAATATCCTTGAATTTGAGCCGTACCTTCGGTTCAAACTTCCGAACATCGTTCCCGCCAGATTGGCAACTTTGAACAGGGTGAAAAAGTCTTGTGGCCAAAGGGTTAAGCGTTCTCTCGGAAGGTTTATTAAAATAATACTAAACTGGAAAATACATGACCGCAAAAAGTAAATTGCTACGGATGGATAACGTTCTCATCGTAGTCGAGGACCTCGAGGCTGGGAAAGCCTTCTTCACCGAACTCGGTATGGAGCTCGAAGGCCAAACAACCGTCGAGGGGCCTTGGGTGGACAGCGTCGTCGGGCTCAAAGGCGTCCGTGCCGACATCGCCCTGATGCGCACCCCGGACGGCCACGGCAAGGTAGAGCTCTCGAAGTTCCACACGCCGCCGGCGGTTAAAGCCCTACCGGAAAACGCGCCGTCGAACACGCTCGGCCTGCGCCGCATTATGTTCACTGTCACCGACATTGACGAAGTCGTTGCCCGGCTGCAGCGCAAGCACGGTGCCGAACTCGTCGGCGAGATCGCAGAGTACGAGGACATCTACCGGCTCTGCTTCCTGCGTGGCCCTGAGGGCATCATCATCGGACTGGCCGAAGAGCTTAGTAATAAATAGGTAACGGATGTTTTAAATAGATCGTAATTTCTGTATATATGAATAAAGTCTCTCAAATAATTTTGAATGCAATCCCTGTCTTATTGATGATCGGCTTAATTCCTTTGGTTCATAATGATTATGTTTTGACCGGAATTTATGCGGCAATTATCGTAATTGCCTTGTTAATCAAAAGGGAAAGAAATGATCTATTGGTATTAGTCTTTGGGTTTTTCGTTATGATTGCTTCCGAATACCTATTTATAAGCACAGGCGTTGAAACATTCCGACGAAACAGCCTATTGGGTTTGATGCCCCTTTGGCTACCATTTTTATGGGCTTATGGATTCGTTGCCATTAAGAGATCAGTATTGATCTTGAATTCGGACTAAATAATTACTATAAATACAGTCTTACATTTTGTATTCCAAAATATCACCAGGCTGACACTCCAGAGCCTCGCAGATTGCTTCCAGAGTTGATAAACGGATCGCCTTTGCTCTGCCGTTTTTCAACACAGAAATATTAGCCATGGTGATGCCGACTTTCTCGGCAAGCTCAGTGACGCTCATTTTTCTCTTCGCCAGCATCACATCTATGTTAATTACTATAGCCATACTTGTCTCGTTATTTATAGTGAGCTAGTCGAACTAGACAGTTAGATCGTTCTCGGACTTTATATCCACGGCGTTTTGTAAAGTTCTTTCAAACACGGCGGCGGCAGTGGCGATTACGCCAAAAACAAAAATCATCAAAAGACCCATAAAAACACCGCCCGCGATGTCATCGCCGGGCCTAGCTATAAATAGATAGGCTTCTGCCGCTACCATAAAACCAACTAAGATTGATCCGCAGTATTTTATAGTGTGCACAGCTTTCACGGATGCTTGCGAGAATACTTTATTTTGTCCTACGTTCCCCAACACCTTGATTACCTGATAGAGCGCCACGAAAAACGGAATAGACGCTATATACGCACACGCCAAAAATGGGTCCTTGAAGTATATTTCAAAAAGCGTGGCATGCACGTTCCTGCCTTCGATGTGGGGCTCGATGAGCATAAAGGCGAGAACGCCGATGCCTAGTGCCACAATTACTATTTGAAGAACTATTGTTGAGCTTCTTTTCATATGATTTAGCGAAATCATGTCGGCGCAACGTCCATTGAGCGCCGACTCTTATAAATTTTTTTGTATTTCCATCTTAATTTAGTGCTTATCGTTTGTCAATATGTATTTATCGTTTCTACTACTACCTACTATATCTTCTGGGCGAAGGTAGGAACATCAAAGTAGCTAGGATTTTCCTTGTAAATTCGTCGCAAATCCCGTACAATTTTATCAATATCCCTGAATTTGAGCTACGCTTTCGGTTCAAAGTTTCGGGCGTCGTTCCAGCCAGTTGGGAAATGAGAGTCTAGGCTCCCCCGATAAACCCGCCCCCCCCCCGTTTTTCGGGAAAATTTCAAGCCGTTTTGCCTGCCCGCCGAAGCTTCGGCGCAGGCGGGAATTCAGCATAAAGTTCGAAATGAAATTGTCCAAGGTTTTTATTAGTTAATCGTGCTCAATGCTACAATTCAAAGATGAATAAGCATGCTGGTTTCTCAACAATTTTAATTAGCGTTATTGCTGCAGCCATCTTGGTCGGCATAGTGGGCGCTGGTTTACTTTTCATAAAAAAAGCAACTCATCCTATAAGTCAGATCCAACAAGTCTCGAGTACGCCAACCGCAAGTATCACGCCTAAAGCAACGACAACCCTGAATCAACGACTGCCGGACTGTCCAAGCTCCACTGCAACTAACTGCCGAAAATCAGTTTCAACCCCATCGTCATCTTCGATTAATGGCAGCGTGGTGCCAGCGCAGATCCTACCAATTCCTAAACAAAAACCTTTCCAATTTACGAGACTGCCATTCGATATCGAAAACGTCGGAGCGATCAGTCCGCTGGGGGATTTTGGCAGCGTATCTAGATCACAAACCGGTTCCGGACATCCGTACGGTAATGAGCGCCACTTCATCTGGCACAAGAGTCCACTCGGCCGAGCTCTCTATAACGTCTATGCTCCGGGAGATGGCACTATAGCTGCTTTTAAAATGACAAACGTACCCTCATACGGTCCTCAATATCAGCTCTATTTTCAGATCGATGACAAGCGCACGTACTATATTGCCCATATCAACAAACTGGAACCAGCGCTTGAAGCAAAAATTAGTAAAGTTCTAGGTGGCATAAGTGAAACCAGTAATCCGCAGCAGATGGATAACTCCGTTGCTGTTAAGGCCGGGGACGTTCTGGGCGAGACAGGCGCCACTCCCGTGAATTGGGATTGGGGTTTGACTGATAATAATTATTCCACGGGGATCACCGACCCGAGCCATTACACCGGCATGGAGGCGGGTCACGCACGTTCGGTGTACGATCTTTCGAGCGATGAAGTAAAAATAGAGCTACGAAAACTTTCTGGCATTTGGAATTCAGTCAATCAAACTTTCACCCACCGAGCGGGTGAACCGCCATTGGGTCGTCTGGGGGGAGATGTCAAAGGCACGCTCTCCGGTACCTGGTTTGAGACGTATGACTTTAACCCCTACCCACATTTAGCAATCTTCAGTCCTTATACATACGACGCCAATAAATTACAGATCATGCTGGAAATTCCCGACCTGGATTTATTTGGACGTTACCAAGCTACCGAGATAGAACCGTTAGGCGGTGCCAGTCTTGATCCAGCCAAAATTACGGGAGCATCGGGTATTGTCGGCTATCATTTGAGAAACGGAACCGAAGACGGCGTTTTGATGGTGAGGGTCAATGCTGATGAAACTATTACCGTTGAGGCTATTCGGGGGGCCGAAGATCTTTCCGCCAACTCGACATTTTCAAGCAAGGCGATTACTTTAAAACGCTAAGTATAAAAAGTAGGTAAAACAGGGTGATGAGAACAGGGCGACCCATTTGGTTCGAATCGCTTAAACCCCGCCAGATTGGCAACTTTGAACCGAAGTAAAATAAGGGTTTTTTGACTAAAATAAAGATATGACAGTAAAAATCACCTACTTCGTCCACGGCACAACAACCGATAATGAGAAAGAAATCTCATCGGGCTGGTCTGACGTAGAACTTTCTCCCCTTGGGATAAAGCAGTCCATCGATCTAAAGGAAAAAACCAAAGACAAAACATTTGACGTTGTATTCTGCTCTGACTTAAAGCGCGCCCACGATTCCGCGAAATTGGCTTGGGACGGTATGTATGAAATTATTCCCGACGCAAGACTTCGTGAGTGCAACTATGGAAAATTAAATGGTACTTCTTCAGACATTGTTGAGCCAATGCAGGAGGAAGAATGCATCGAAAAGCCATTTCCTGATGGCGAAAGCTACGAAGATGTGAAAGCTCGAATTGCCGATTTTCTTGAATTTCTAAAAAAGAATTACGATCGAAAAAGTGTTGCGATAGTGGGACACAAAGCCCCGCAGCTTTCACTTGATGTTTTGCTTAAAGGTAAAACGTGGAAGCAAGCTCTTGCCGAAGATTGGCGAAAGACTAAATCTTGGAAACCGGGATGGGACTACAAGATAGAAAAACTTCAAGGTAATTACAAAATTATTAATTAAAAAATATGTCCACCAAATCAAAAACGATTATCGTGACAATTATATGTGCTATTGCCGCTTTTCTGTTGGGTCCTAAGCTTTGGCCACACAGCATGGAAATGGGCACTCCAACCTCCGGCCAACTTCCCTTCTTTATCATTCTCTCTGGAGCTGAAGCTGTCATTTTCGGACTTGGTGTTTCTTTTTTAACTCTTGGCTGGAAAAAAGCCAAAGAACTCTCCGGGCGTTATGGAAATAAAGTGATATGGTCATTCTTCTCTCTTGGCTGGATGCTTATCTCTTGGTGGCCACACGACAACTTGCATGGACATATTGGTATGAATTTGCAAAAATTGTTGTATATCGAATATAGTTTTCATTTTACACTTATGATCGCAAGTGTAGTTGTCGTATGGACGCTTATAGGGATTGTGAAAAAAGAAGATTAGTTTCTGTAGTTCTGAAAGCTACATGCTTTTTCGCATCAAAAAACCTCGCGCCGCGAGGTTTTTTAATGTATGCGGTTTTAAAGTTAAACCGGCTGCAAATCTTTTTCGATTTGAGCGTGGCAATCTGCCATAGAAATGACGGGCTTGTCTGGATGATTCTTTGCCATGTGAGCATTGATAGCATCCTGCGTCATCATTCCTTTCATCTTGGAAACAGCCTCCTCTCGACTTCCCGCTTCAATCTCCATTTTGTCGGCACAGGAACAAGTCATTGAAAATTTTGTCATATTTTATTCTGTACTGCTTACTTTGGTAATAACTCGATACTAACATTATTAGACGTGATTAGGAAATCTATGAAGTACCAAATCCAAAATTACAAATCCGAAATAAATCACAAATTAAAAATGGAGAAAACTAAAAAGGTTTCATCTTTTGTGCTTGTGATTTTGAATTTATTTGAAGCTTGAATATTGTAATTTGTAATTTAGGATTAATTGCCACATTTCCATAAATCCCTTACAATCCCTTTTATGATCCCAAAAACCATCCTTGTTACCGGTTGCGCCGGTTTTATCGGCTCTAATTTCGTCAAAACCTTCGCCAAGCAGTTCCCGAAAACCAAAATCGTAGGTATTGATAATTTAGCCACTGGCCACCGCGAAGTCCTCGAAAAAAACCTTATCTTTCATAAAGGTTCTATTGCCGACCCTATTTTTATTGAAAAAGTTTTCGCGAATGAAAAACCGGAATATGTTTTCCATTTTGCCGCTCTGCCCCGTGTCTCCTATTCTGTTGAAGAACCAGCGAAAACGACTCTCGCCAATATTTATGGCACCACTTTGCTTTTAGAAAAATCCCGTGATCATAAAGTAAAACGCTTTATTTTTTCTTCATCTTCTGCTATATACGGCGGGGCTAAAGTGTTGCCGACCAAAGAAAACGAAAACCCTCCCAAACCAGTCTCCCCATATGCGATACAAAAACTTGTCGGCGAATTATTTATGAAAAACGCCTCCGAACTCTATGGTCTCGATACAGTTTCTTTGCGCTATTTTAATGTCTACGGCCCGGGCCAATACGGTGATTCGGCCTATTCAACCGTCATTTCTGCATGGCTTGAAGGTCTCTATTTTCCTAACCGAAAAAAACTTTTTCTTGAGAGTGACGGCAGACAATCCCGCGACTTTTGTTTTGTCGAGAACGTCGTGCAAGCCAATATCAAAGCCATGAAAGCACCGAAAAAATTCTCGGGCGAATTCTTCAATATAGCCCACGGCGAGCGTACCAACTTACTTGAAGTAAAAAGAGTGATCGAAAAATTGACCGGCAAAAAACTAAACTTGGAAAAGCGTCCTGCTCGTATCGGCGACGTCCGTCATACTCACGCTGATATTTCCAAAGCTAAACACTGGTTTGGCTACAAACCGACAGTAGGTTTTGAAGAAGGATTGAAAAAAACGGTGGAATGGTTTGAAAAAAGAAGTAGTTAGTACTTGGTACTTAGTACTTAGTACTTAGACTACTTTAATTAAACTACTTTAATTAGAAGGTGGCTTCCGTATTTATCCTTTTTCCCCTATACTATCTACTATATACTAAGTACTAATTACTTCCTTATGGACAAAACTTCAAAAATCATTATCGGTATCATTGTTCTCGCTATTGTCGGCCTTGGTGTTATATTTTTTACGCAAAATACGGGACCCGGCAAACTTGATACATTTGCCCAATGCCTCAAAGACAAAGGAGCGACATTTTACGGCGCTTTTTGGTGTCCGCACTGCCAAGCTACCAAGAAAATGTTTGGCACTTCCGCCAAACTCTTGCCCTACGTCGAATGTTCAACCCCCGATGGTCAAGGCCAGCTTCCTGTCTGCAAGGATAAAGGTGTCACCGGGTATCCTACCTGGGAATTCGCTACCGGCACCCGCGAAGTTGGGGAGATTTCTTTAGAGAAACTTTCAGAGCGAACCGAATGCCCTCTCCCTCAATAACATGGACAGTCTGGTTTTAAAAATCAACACGATTTCTGCTCTCCTTACCATTCTCACTGAAATTGCCATTGTCATCGGTATTTTTCTCTTGTTCAAAAAAGGTAAAACAGATGCTTTTACTCAATTCCTTTCTCGCCATGCTTTGCTTTTCTCTTTTTTAATTGCGCTTGGAGCAAGTCTTGGAAGCTTTTTCTACTCCAACGTTGCCGGCTTCAAACCCTGCGTGCTTTGTTGGTGGCAGAGAATTTTTCTTTTTCCGCAAGTCATTCTGCTAGGCATCGCCGTCTGGAAAAAAGACGGCCGTGCTCTTCTATATGCTTTACCACTTTCAATTGTTGGTGGCATTATCGCCCTCTACAACACCTACATCCAGTATGGCGGCAATGAACTTATCCCCTGTAGTACCGATACAGAATCTGTCTCGTGCGCCATAAGATACGTCTTTGAATTTGGCTTTATCACCATCCCCCTCATGTCACTCAGCACCTTTGGCGCACTCATAGTCCTTGCACTACTGTACCGAAAAGGTACACAATAGTAGAACTTATTCGCGAAAAAAATAAAATGAGTAAAAACTATTCTCTTATCAGTATTATTATCATTATTTTCATTCTCGGTGGTTTCTATTTTGGTTACAGGAAAACCCTCACAGACGAGCCAATGGCAAACTCGAGCAAAACAGAAACGGATGCTCATGCCGTTATAGTTCCCGACAACGGAAAACCCTCCACAAAAACCACCAGTGCTCCAAAATCAGTGGTGGTAAAAACGAAAACGGCCGAAACTCCTGAAATTTCTGGCACGGTGATAACTTTTACCAACGAAGGATTCTCCCCAAAACAAATTGAAATTAAAGCTGGTCAGTCAGTTCGATTCATCAATAATTCAAGCCTCGGCATGTGGGTTGCTTCAAACCCGCACCCAACACATGAAATTTATTCTGAACTCAATGAGGGAAAGACGGTGGGTCGTGGCGGTTACTATGATTTTACTTTCAATAAAGTTGGTTCCTGGGGTTATCATAATCACGTAGCGCCTTCAAAAGGTGGGGTGGTGATTGTGCATGTTCAATAACGACAAAGTCGTAAATCCGAAATCCGAATATCGAAATTCGAAACAAATCCGAATATCAAAATAAAGAAAACAAAGAAGGATTCCTGTTTTGAATTTAAATATTCGAATTTAGATACCCGCCCGAAACGTACCGTTTCGGTACGGGCGGGTTGTTTAGGGATTAGTGCTTCGGATTTCGGATTTAAAAAAACCGTTGCGGTTTATTTTTATTTCTGTACACTATCCGAATGACTCTCGATTCAACGCTTGAAAAGCATTTCCGGCTTACACCGGCTCAAAAAAGTGCTCTGAAGAAGATAGGTCTAGAGAAAATCGAAGACCTACTCTACCATTTCCCCACTCGATATGGTGACACCGCAGAAATTCGCTCCATTGCCAGTCTTGCTAAGGGAGAAGAGGCCACGCTTTACGGGAAAATTTCCAAATTAAAAACGGGAAAAAGCTTCCGAACGAAGATTGCCATGGCCGATGGCCGACTCGAAGACGAGAGCGGCTCTATTAAACTTGTCTGGTTTAATCAGCCCTATATAGCCAAGATGATTCAGGACGATTCTTTAGTGCGCGTCCAAGGCAAAGTTCTAGAGCGTAAAGCGAAGCCCCGTAGTGCATCCGAGCTAAACGGATCTACTACGGGGGGAGAACTCTACATTTCAAACCCAAAGATTGAAGTTGTTACCAAAGCCCCCTTAGGCGTCGGTGATTCCCTTTTTGGACCCGGCTCCGAATCCCACACCCTCTACCCAATTTACCCAGAAAGCCGAGGTATTACTTCAAATTGGATATACCATGCAGTTCAAAAAATTTTCAAAACAGGCATTCTAGAAACAGTTGAAGATCCCCTTCCAAGCGAAATTCTTGCAAAATATAATCTACCGGGTTTAAAAACGGCATTGATTTGGATTCATGCGCCACTGAAAGAAAGTGACGCTCTTGCCGCTCGCAAACGCTTTGCTTTTGAGGAAGTTTTTTTCATCCAGCTTGAAAAACAAAAAAACCGCATTGAATTTAAGAAAAACCCGAGTTTTGTGATTGAGCCCGAATCCCAAGCCTTTCGAAAATTTATCGAACGATTCCCTTTTCAACCGACCGCGGCGCAAAGCAATGCCATCAATGATATTTTTACCGATTTTAAAAGAGGTCATGCCATGTCGAGACTCTTGGAGGGCGATGTCGGTTCAGGAAAAACATTCGTGGCCGCGGCAACGGTCTATGCCGCCACGACTACCCGACCGAAAGGACAGACATTCGGCAATCTCCAGACTGCCTATATGGTGCCGACCGAAATTTTGGCCAAACAACATTTTGAATCTTTTATTCAACACTTTGCGCATCTACCCATTCAGATAGGCCTCATTACCTCGAGCGGCTGCCAAAAATTTCCGTCAAAAGTAAACCAGCACGAAGCTACGGATATTTCACGCCGCCAACTTTTAAAATGGGTTGCTAATGGCGAAATTCCAATTTTGATCGGCACCCATGCTCTCATTCAAAAAACCGTTAAGTTTAAAAATCTGGCGTACGTGATCATTGACGAACAGCACAGGTTCGGCACAAAACAGAGAAAAGAGTTGGTGCGCAAAGACAATCTTATGCCTCATTTACTTTCTATGACTGCGACTCCTATTCCACGAACGTTGGCCCTCACTATTTTCGGCGATCTGGATTTAACTTTACTCGATCAAATGCCGCTAGGCCGAAAACCAATCCTGACCGAAATAGTTTTGCCAAATGACCGAAAGGACATCTACGAAAAAGTACGAACCGAATTAAAAAAAGGAAAGCAAGTCTATGTCATTTGTCCGCGGATTGATGAACCAGATCCTGACAAAGAGACAGCTCTCCAAGCCAAATCTGTAACTGAAGAAGCGAAACGTCTGAAGAAAGATGTTTTCCCCGAATATGAAATCGAAATTTTGCACAGCAAAATGAAGCCTGCGGAAAAAGATGCGGTCATGGAAGAGTTCAAAGACGGCAAAATCAACATCCTTGTCGCCACGTCGGTGGTTGAAGTTGGCGTCAATGTACCCAATGCCACAGTAATTCTCATCGAGGGAGCCGAACGGTTTGGCTTAGCCCAACTCCATCAATTACGCGGCCGTGTCATTCGCTCAAACGATCAGGCCTATTGTTATGTCTTTACCGAAAGCAAATCAAAAAACGCCTTTGCACGCCTCAAAGCCCTGAAAACCGCCAAAAATGGCTTTGAACTCGCCGAATTTGATCTCCAATTCCGTGGTGCCGGCGAACTCTATGGCACCAAACAATGGGGCCTTTCGGATGTTGCTATGGAAGCACTCAAAAATATAAAAATGGTGGAAGCGGCTCGCAAAGAAAGTCTGCGCATTCTTGAAACTGATCCCGAATTTAAAAAATATCCGCTCATCAAAAAAAGAGTTTCGGATCAAACGCAATCCATTCATTTTGAGTAATAGCGCGAATGACTTTCCCTATACCACTTCCAATTAAAATCATTCCAATCCGCCTAAGGCGGATTGGAATGATTTTGAGGAGATGTACTCTCTCATTCTCCCCTGATAGTTTTAAGCCGCGATCGCGGCTTATTGCTAATTTATTTAAACTACAGAACAAAGCAGAGGGAAAGTAAGATCAAAAGTAAAACAAGGAAAAGGAGAACGTGCTAATTTATAATTTAGCATATTCCCGCGGTCGCGATATACAGTCAGTTTTTCTGTTGGTACTGTCCATTGCATTTGATTCTCTTTTTGAATTTGGCAAGCGCTTCAAACCATTTTTCAAAACTGTAGAGGGTAGGAAATCCTCTCAACCGAT
>OBEQ012889747.1_pt1 | contig 15455 bp, 12 predicted proteins | sample 1670901 | NCBI WGS metagenome assembly OBEQ01 (sample SAMEA104232315, study PRJEB22302) | groundwater metagenome | biome: forest; feature: aquifer; material: groundwater | place: USA | collected 2011-08-07 | depth 5.4 m | reverse complement strand
TTAAGGGCATCTCTATAACACGATATTTTGATTCAAATCGAGGCGGATTAAATTTTAAAAGCGCAGTTTATATGCGAATAAATGAGCATTTTAAAATTTGATCTAACGATGAGTTGAATCAAAATATCGTGTTATAGAGGTGCCCTTAAGACAGCTGCTAGTAAAAATACTCTCCTGTTGACGGGTTATTGATGATTGCTCCTATGAAATTCCCTCAGTATACTCAAATTGTTTTTGACTCAGGGAGAGAATCATCGTGCAACAAATAGGAAAACATTTTGCTGAAAAATTAAATCATTGTTTAGATGATACTGGCGCACCCATGCCAATGCGTGAAAGAGCTATTATTCTCAGTCGCATGTTAGATATTCCTAAACAGCAGGCATGGAGCATACTCGAAGGACAACAATTACCAGACTCCGAATTGTTAGGAAGAATTGCTAAAGAATTTGAAGTAGATCCACAATGGTTAACAGGTGGTCGCTAATACTTGCTTTAATGCATCTACCGTATGATCGATTTGTTCTTCGGTAATAATCAATGGCGGCGCAAAACGTACCACGGTTTGATGCGTTTCTTTCGTTAATACGCCATGTTTTAATAATGCTAAACACACTTCACGTGCAGGATAATGAGAATCCATTTCAACGCCAATCAATAATCCTTTTCCGCGAATTGCTTTGATCAGTGGTGACTGAATCGTTTTTAATTTTTCTTGAAAATAATGGCCTAATTTTTCTGCGCGCTCAATTAACTTTTCATCGAGTAATACTTCTATGGCGATGCGCCCTACTTCTGCCGCTAATGCATTGCCACCAAACGTGCTGCCATGATCCCCTGGGGTAAATACATTCATTACTTCTTCGCGACTTAAAAAAAGTGATACTGGAATTAAACCGCCACCCAATGCTTTACCTAAAATCACGCCATCGGGTTGTATACCTTCATGTTGATACGCTAATAATTTACCGGTGCGCCCCAACCCCGTTTGGATTTCATCACAAATCATTAATACATTATTTTTTTTGCAAATCGCTGCGCACGCTTTTAAATAACCTGCTGGCGGTACGATAATACCGCCTTCACCTTGAATGGGCTCGACTAAAAATGCCGCCGTGTTCGGTGTAATGGCTTGCGCAAGCGCTTCAGCATCGCCAAAAGGAATTACGCGAAACCCCGGTGGAAAAGGATTAAATCCTGTTTTATATTGTGGTTCTGTCGACATACCAACAATTGTAATCGTGCGTCCATGAAAATTGCCGGCGCAAGCAATTATTTCTGCTTTATCATTAGCAACGCCTTTCACCGTATACGCCCATTTACGCGCGGCTTTAAGTGCAGTTTCAACGGCTTCTGCACCAGTATTCATCGGCAGGGCTTTATCAAACCCCGTTAATTTGCAAATTTTCTCGAGAAAAAGCCCTAATTTATCTGTATAAAAAGCACGTGACACAATATTTAATTGGCTTGCTTGTTGTTGCAACGCTTTCACTAATCGCGGATGACAATGACCGTGACTGACTGCAGAATACGCGCTCATCATATCAATGTAGCGATTGCCGCTCTCATCCCAGACATACACACCTTCACCACGCACTAATACAATCGGTAATGGTGCATAATTATGTGCGCCGTATAATTGTTCACGTTCAATGATGGTATTCGTCATGATTTTTTCTTCATATTTAATTTTAACTAAAAATAAAATTAGTTATGCCAGGTTTAATTTAGAAAGGAAAGTAGAAAAAAATTGTAAAAAAAAAATAAGGAAAAAATGCTCTCATCTGAATGTCACAAAAACCCTGTTTGTATGCGTCTTAAGTTGGAAACTTCTGTAGCGTTTTAGGCTTTCCTTTTTTAACACCGATCACCTCAAGGACTTGCACACCACGCTAACAAGCTCGTTTCCTATGCTTTTTTTCTGAAAGGTTTTGGACAATTCCGACGAAAGCATTTTTTCCTCACCTTTTTTCTTATCCTTCATTCAGTATAGTAGAGATTATTCGCTTTTCAAATGACATAAAATGAAATATATTTCACACCACAAATATAAAGTTATCCCTGTTTTTATTCACTTTTTGTGAAGCATTTTAAGCTGTATATTTCAATCCTACCTCAATTAACGTGAGTTTTATTACATGAATAGATACGAAAAACTTGACAAAAAAAGTGTTCCTTATGAAGCAATTATCCAAGGCTTAAGTCATGAGGGACGTGGTATTGCAACTATTTGTAATAAAACAACTTTTATTGCCGGGGCATTACCGGATGAAAAGGTGATTTGTACGATCACTAAAAAACATCGTCAATACCAAGATGCGGAAGTCACTGAGATTTTGCAGGCTTCGCCACAGCGCATTACGCCACCTTGTGAGTATTTTGGAACATGTGGCGGCTGCAGCTTACAACATATGGACATCGCAACCCAAACTCAATTCAAACAACAAACGTTACTAGATCAATTAACGCGTATAGGACACGTCACCCCACAACATATATTGCTACCGTTACAAGCGACTACAACGGGGTATAGGCGCAAAGCGCGTATAGGGGTAAAATTCGTTATTAAAAAAGAAAAAGTATTTGTGGGATTTAGAGAAAAATCGAGTCGCTATTTAACTGATTTAAAAACGTGTGCTGTGTTACATCCACGTGTTGGTCAGCATTTATCGGATTTAAGTGAGTTAATTACTTCACTCGAACAATATCAACATATTCCACAAATAGAAGTGGCGATTGGTGATACGGATGCTGCATTAGTGTTTCGACATCTCGAATCATTACCGATTACTGATCAAGAAAAATTAATTGCCTTTGGAAAAAAATACGATTTTCATATTTATTTACAACCGAATTCGCCAGCGCCTTTTGCAAAAATATGGCCGGCAGATAATCATCAGCGTTTGACTTATACCCTACCAGATTCTCAATTAGAGTTTTTATTTCATCCGCTTGATTTCACCCAAATTAACTTAGAAGTAAATCGATTAATGGTAAAACAAGCGGTCGAATTATTGGCGTTGCAGCCACAAGATCAAGTATTAGATTTATTTTGTGGCATAGGAAATTTTACTTTGCCTATCGCTCGCCATGCTCAATTTGTCACGGGTGTTGAAGGTAGTCTTGACATGGTGCAGCGAGCAGAGCAAAATGCTGCCCACAATAACATACAGAATGTTTGTTTTTATGCAGCCAATCTTGAGGAACCACTTGCGCAGGTTTCCTGGTCAAAGACTCATTATAATAAAATTATATTAGACCCTCCTCGTGCTGGTGCTAAAACAATTCTTCCAATTGTGAATCAATGCGCTGCTGAAAAACTAATTTACATTTCTTGCAATCCCGCTACGTTAGCGCGCGATGCTGGAGAATTAGTTCATCAGTATGGTTATACATTAAGTCAGGTGGGCATTATTAATATGTTTCCACATACATCGCATATCGAAACCATGGCGGTATTTGATAAGCGCTAAAAAAAGAGAAGAGAGAAAAAAAAAGAAAAGGGAAGAAGGGAAGAAAAGAGCAAGAGAAAATTGAGAAAGAACGTGAAAAAAGGTAGGAAAAAGTAAAAAGTTGTGCAGGAGTATCTGCGATCATGCAGCGTCCCTGATAAAATATAGACTATAGGAGGAGTCACCATGAGAGAGAAGGAATTAGAAAATTTACCCGTCGTTGATATGCAACTAGGTTTAAAACTCGTTAGTTTTAAACAAGATCTCGCTGATGATATTTTAAATATATTAGTTGAGAAATTGCCTGAAGATATGGCTGCAATTAAAGCGTTATTTGCAGAAAAACAATATCAAGCCATGCATCAAAAAATACATTATTTGCATGGTGCACTTTGTTATTGTGGCACGCCGCGCATGAAAAAAATCGTCGAATGGCTGGAATCTGATTTAAAAAATAAAAAACAAGACAATTTAGCGCATTTAATTAATTTATTAGATAAAGAAGCGAATCAATTAATTGCTTACCATGCCCGTATGCGCGAAAAAAAAGCTAGTTGAGGGCTGCTTTATTATTTTGCCAATTTATAACGCACAGCTATGCTTACCGCTTGTTGTGCGCTTTCTATAATATGTAATAGCCACACCTCTTATGAAATGCAGAAAACGTTCGGACATTCCCTAAATAAAAAGGGGCTGAACTTTTTTACGCACAACTGCGCTAATTGCTTGTTGTGCGCTTGTCAAAGATTGTTAGGCTACTCCGTATTAAAGAATCGTCCAACTATTTTGAATCCTCTTTCAAACGGACCACATTTAGCGAGAGATAATTTTTCATAGGCGAATTGTAATACTTCTGACAACTTTTCTTGAGTAGATTTATATTTAAATGTTTGAAGCGCATTTTTTATTTTATTCGGGTCTTGCGGGTAAAGATTAAAAACTCCTAAATTACTCGCATGACTCAATATTGCATATTTCTTCTGCCAATCAGCTATTTCTTTTTCTTTATTTTTTTCTTTTTCAGGTGTTTTTAATGTTTGTTTATTAGTAAAGGTAGTAAAAGAATGATTAGAATTATTATTCTTTATCGCATTGAGGTCAGATGGACTTGGAGTGCACTCCCAAATGATATAAGTTTTAAAAACATCCCAGGCAAAATCCAATATTTTTTGCCCTTCAGAAACTTTTAATTTACTTTCTTTAACTAGTTGGCAAACCATCCCAAAAAAATTCTTTAAGGCGATCAATTTCATTTTTATATTAATATCGATATCAGATTCTTGGTTTTTAGTTACTTCATTCTTGTTTTCTTCTTTTTTATTTTCTTGGTTTAGATTCTGTTCAGGTTCTAAACTATCGATATCGCTTATAAAAAATGAATAAAAATAAAGTTTCTGAAAAATAAGATTATTTTTATAATCATTTAATAGACCTACCAATAATTTCCAGATTAAATATTGTTGGTTAGCTATTTTTTTGCTGGTAAAAAGAGGTGGCAATATATCATCAGACAAACAGTTAAGCACATTTTTCATTTCATTATCACATGCCAATACTGGAATGAATGTTCTCGCATTCAATTTTTCTATGTTCCCTTCCACTGCGTTTATTTCTCGATAAATACCAAGAAGACTTGCTATTTTTAAATGCTGATGGGTTTGCGCTATTTCTTCTGCTGTTTTTTTAGAGTTATCATCTGCATTACACTGAGCATCTACAATAATAGTAGGCAATTTTAATAATTCTACGACGACTTCCCAATGACCTGCGCTTGCAGCAACAAACAACATAGTTGCATTCGCATGAGAATTAGTTTTATTCAAATCAAAATATTTGTGCTGCAAAAATAACGCTAATATATCAAGATCACCTTTTGCAGCAGCATAATGTTGTGCGTAAGAACGTTCTTGTAGATGCTCAATATATAAAAGAGCTTGTGGAATAATGTCTTTTATAATAGCAACATCAATTTCAGTATGTTCCGTTTTTGCCAACAAACATACTAATAACAAACCATATTCATAATCAGTCATTTCTTTTTTAATGACTAATTCATTAAGAATTAAAGTAAGAAAAATAGATTTTTTCAATTCAGCGGCAACCTGCAATACGGATTTATTATTTTCATTGAGTAAAGGTAATTTGAGATAATTGAAATTGCCTTTAACAAAATCAATCAAGAATCCAGAAAAACATGTTTGTAATTCATTGATATCTTTTACTGTAAAAGACAAAAAGCATTCGAGTAGTTTAGATTCAATTTTTGATTTGTCATACCAGTTATGATAAAAAGAATGGCCTACTATGTGAATAAAATGCATTAAATTACAAAAAAGCAGAGTTTGATCTGATGATGAACTTGCTATCATTTTTTCAATAATACCAGTAAAAATTACATTACGATCTAAATCATCAAAATCTGAATTAATATTAATATAGTTTATTATTTCTGAAAAAATTATTTTACTATTGTGGCATTCAGTCAATGAAAATGTGGGATGATCTAAAAAAGCGGTTAGTAATCTTCTATCAGGGTTCTGTTGTAATACCAGGAAAAACAATGGAATTGATTGTCCATTCACTGTTAACATCAAATTAGGATTAATATCAGGACAACTTAAAAATTTCTCTATGATATCTTTTCGCATTGGGCGCATTGTTAGCGCTTGTGTCAACAAATCACCTAACCAAGCTAATTTATTAAATATATTTAAATAACTTAAAATTGTATAAATAATTCTATCATTCTCAGCACCCGCCTGTTGCATAAAATAAGACAAACTATCGTACAAATTTTCTTTTGAAAATACTTCTGCGCCGAAATCGTTAGCAAGAAAACCTATCACTAAATTGTGAGTCGCTTTACCGTTTATAATGACTTTCGTCAAGGTATCGCCATAACGACCTTTGCCATTAGTATCTGGTACATCACTAAACGCTAACATCGCTTCATACAAATTTTTTGTGACTTGCTCATTTTGCTGATTGTCTTCAAGAATACTTTTAGCTGCTAATTCAATCGGCGTATAAGAAATACCCTGATTTGTGACTTGTCGAGTAATATCACCACCTAATGTAAGACACCATTCAATCAGTGGAACATGACTATATTGTGCAGCGACATGCAAGAGTGATCGACCGTCTATCGTTACAAGAAAATCAGGGTAATTTTTATAAATTATTTCTATGAATGTAGCTATTTTAGGATCACTTCCAAATTCATTTTCATTATCTTTAATTTTTTCTTCTACCATTGCCATAAAAAAAGCAACTAGTGTTGGTAAATAAATTGCAGAAACTTTTGGTGCTTCTGTCTCTCTTGTATTTAAAAAATTATCACTTTCATATTTAAGATCTTGCATCGTGGAATATAATATTTGCCAAACTACCTTTGGATATTGCTGATAAGCTAGTAACAATAATCTTTCTGATTCTTCTTTAGATTCGGCAGAATTTTTAATAAGAGAAACAATCGCTTTGCTAATAATATTATTTTTTATTTCATTATCTTTTACATTTTCCAGGATGAACAACAATGCTTCAAATGTGGTGGTTACCATGCGTTGATAGGGAATCACTACATTTTGTGGGTTATCTAATATTTCACTAATAATTTCATATCTTTTTTCTTGAATAGCAACCTGTAGCGTTGTCATTCCTTGATATGTAATCGCAGAAAAATTGCAATATTTTTTATATTCTTTTATTACCTTAATTAAATTGTTTTGGATAGCAATCACAGATGGTGTTGGATACGCTTGAGTTAATTGACGATTTAATTCTATTTCACTTTTAGATTCTCCCCTTCTATTAATCATTCTCAAAAGTAATTTGTATACTTTTTCATTATTATTTAATAAAGCCCAATGTAATGGATATAAACCATCTCTAATATCACAATAATCAAGTCGTGCACCACCCTTCCATGATAATAAATATTCTATTCGAAAAAGCGTTGCTGGATCCGAACGATTACTTTCTATTAATTTAAATAATGCGAGATTAAAGTGTGCTTCTCCTTGAAAATCACTACGATACGCACGAATCAACATATCAATAAAATTATCAAAAAAACCGCGTTTAATCGCTAATTGCATAGGTGTCAGCTGTTCTTTTTGCGTCACTGCTTTAATATCTGCTCCTCTTCCTCTTCTTAACAGCCCTTCAGCAACTACTTCGTTACGATAGTTAATCGACCAATGTAAAAAAGATTGGCTATCAGTAGGCGAGTCATTATCATCAACGACAAACATATCAACTGATTCGGGATGAGCATGATTTAATAAATAGAAAAAATATTGATTTTCTGCCTGCCGATTTGCTCGTATCAATGATTTTCCAATATGTTTTAAAATTTGATCCGCGATTAATTGAAATGTATTGTTATCTTTTCTGAAACGTTCCAATACTGAAAAAAGTCTCATGTGATCATATTGATAAAAATAAATTATCAAAAATAATTCAATTATTTCATTGGATATATTTGATAAATTGTTATTAGTTTCTTCAATGACTTGATGATCGATTTTTTTACTTGCATTATTTTCTGTTGGATTATTTTCTGTTTGATTATCTTTTTCTTGATTATTTTCTGCGGTTAATTCTTGAAGTTGGGAAGTCAGATCAAACATTCGTTCGCATGCTTGTTTTAAAATAATATCTTTAATGTTTATCCAATTGTTTTTATCTGCGAGTGATAATAAAGTGTGCCCATTTCTATCTCTTCTATTCATGCTTTCTATAACATTTTCCAATTTAATTTTTTGATTAATTAATTTTTTGATTAATTTATTTTGATTTTTTTCAAACTGTTGGCATAACAAAGAAGTGAACCAATCAAAAGTGGTTAGAAAAGAGCGATTGAGAGCGGAAACTAAAAGATTTTTCTCAGCATATTCAGGATTCATTGTTTCTTTTAATAAATCCAGGGTAACACTGAGTGAAACAGAAAATGTATCGGTTGTATCTAAGTCATCATTATTTTCACGTAATTTATTAATAATACTGACGATAGTTTTATTATGAACATAAACATTTTTATCTGGAGGAAGCGTTTTACCACAGCAAGGACAAACGGTTTCTTGAGTTAATGCCTCAATATTTTCACTTGAAAAAGTATCTCCGCAAGGAGCGATCACGGGATTTTCTAAAATTGTTTCTGTCAATGGACAACGAATCATACCAATGCCTATATAATATGGTGGGTCTTGTATAATTCGTGCTAATTCTTCTATATGTTCTGAATTTTCAAAAATACTTTGCTCTAATAGATTTAACATTATCCACTCTCGCTCGCTTGTAGTAATAGAATAAAAGAGCTCATTATATTTTTATTTAAGATTATTTTATTAATGTTTTATTAAATCAAATATGCTATTACGTAAATCTTTGTACAGGACAAAGCGTTGTCATCCCGATTGTTTTTTTATTAGCTGTTCTTCTACTAGCAATTCTGTTTCTAATTGTTTGAAATTCCAAAATTGCTCATCCATCAACTGACTGGGTTTAATGGCACTCAATGCATGTAGCATATTGCTAGGCACTTTAGGATTTTCTTGCGCCAACTGATCAATCAATAACTTCACGCGTTTACGCATTAAATTTTCTTGAGAACCGCATAAATTACACGGGATAATGGGAAATCCCATTTCCGTTGCAAACGCCGCAATGTCTTGTTCTTGGCAATAAACCAATGGTCGAATCACAATATGTTTTTTATCATCGCTCAACAATTTAGGGGGCATGGAACGAATTTCGCCGTTATATAAAATTGACATTAATAAAGTGCGAATTAAATCATCGCGATGATGGCCCAAAGCAATTTTATTAAAGCCTTTTTCTTCAGCATAACGATAAATAATGCCACGACGTAATCGTGAACAGAGTGAACAATAAGTTTGACCTTCAGGAATTTTTTCTTTGACAATGGAATATGTGTCGCGGTTTAAAATCTCATAATCAAAACGATGTTCCGTCAACCAACCCCGCAAAGCTGTGTCATTCCACCCAGGCTGCGCTTGATCAAGCGTAAAAGAAAATAATTCGAATTTAACTTTGGCGCGATATTGCAATAATTGCAAAATGCGCAACATCGTAAACGAATCTTTGCCGCCGGAAAGACACACCATAATACGATCGCCATGTTGGATCATATTAAAATCAGCAATGGCTTTTCCCGTATAATGTAAGAGTTTTTTTTCTAATTCCGCTAGCTTAGGCAAGCGTTTTTCCTCGTTTTTTAATTTTCGAGTATATTTATATTTAAGAATATTTATTTAACTGTGTCATTACCTTATGTCACTCGAGAACGTGTGTCTCTAGTCGAGCTTGCCCCTGCATGTTTTTAGCAAGGGTCCCACATTTACATAAAGTAATGACACAGTTAAATAAATATTCTTAAATTTTTTTCAAAAAAAAATTGCCGCTTAGATAGACACCTAAACGGCAACTATTCTTGATTCTTACATGTTAGCCACTATTGTTACTTATATATTACTTAGTAACAGTAACATCTTCTGCTTGAAGACCTTTTTGGCCTTGGGTAACAGTAAATTCTACCCGCATCCCTTCTTCGAGAGTACGGTAACCGTCGCCACGAATTGCTCTGTAGTGAACAAACACATCGCCGCCTTGATCTCGTTGAATAAAGCCATAACCTTTGCTGTTGTTAAACCATTTTACGGTTCCAGTTTCACGCGCTGCTGACATACTTCTTTACCTTTATAAATTAAACAAAATACCTACATCGAATATACCTTACCACGGGGATAAACCTTGAGGCAGGAAACACTGATGATCGGCAAGTATAACAGATTATTTCAACAATAAAAGCCCTTTGTTTTACCCTTTATTATCAAAAGCAAAACGCCCAATCACCACCTTCTGTTTTTCACAGTCTGAAAGAAATTGATCGCTCATAAGATATTGATATTCATCATTTCTTGCTCGGGCAAGCGGCTCGACTGTATGCAGAACAGCATCGGTAAAAAGCCCAGGATGACACATGATTAGCCCATTCTTTGCTGTCGATATCATGCGTAAAAAATTTGGAAATAATTGATCATAACCATGGCCAGAAAAAGGATAAATACCTGCAAAAGCAGAATTATGCGCCATGTGTGATTGCTGTAATAATCGCCCAAAAGCGCGCGTTCCCATTAAATAAATCACTATTTTTTTTGGATTTTTAATCCAATCTATCCCCATCGGCTCATTCACCCAACGCACATAGAATGTTTGTCCAGCAAAACGTTGTCGGCAAACATCAATCACTGCCTGACGAATAATTGGAAATTGATGAACATGTTGATGCCCGTCCAAAAACCGCGGCAAAAAACCCATGGCTGCCTTAAATTGATCTATTTGCGCATGTAATTCTGCTGCAATCACTGCGCTATCTAATTGATGTAAACATGCTTGACGTATACATGTTGATAAAGAAAAGAAAGTGTCACCATATTTCTGAATAAATAGAGGTGATAATGCTTTGCCTTCTGTTAAGTTAAAATGCAAACCAATATCAATTTGATTTTGAAAAGGCAGCAGCCAGGGCCCGTGCTGCATACACCATGGTGTATTCACTAAACAACTCACTGCAGATAAACGCTGATGTTTTACTAAATTTAATATCCCTGTTGAAATGGGTGGCGCTTGCCCATAATCATCTGCACACAGTACAATGCGTTTCGTCATTTTCAGTATCCATGTTTAATCCAAATGTTATTTAACTTTAATTTTATAAATGAGATTTAATTTGTGTTATCTAAACTATTTTACTTAATTGATCTTAACTCCCCCTTTTCCAAAATGACGCATCGCCAATGGTTACTTGATAGTATTTATCTCGCGATTGCATTTCTAGTTTTTTATACTTTTTGGTTGGGTGGGTATCCTTTATTCACGCCGGATGAAGGTCGCTACTCAGAAATTGCGCGCGAAATGATTGCGACGGGGGATTATATCACGCCGCGCGTAAACGGCGTTGTCTTCCTCGATAAACCTATTCTGCATTATTGGCTGCAAGTCATTGCTATTCAATTATTTGGTGTAAAAGAATGGGCATTACGGCTTTTTCCTGCACTGATCGGTGTCAGTGGTTGCATGGTGATGTATAGTTGCGGACGCTATTTATTTGATAGACGCACTGGCATACTCGCCGCCATTATTTTAGCAACGACACCACTTTATTTTGGCGTAGCACATTATGCTAATTTAGATATGGAAATCGCGGTTTTTATCAGTAGCGCACTACTTTTCTTTTTGTGCGCAGTTCAACCACAAGATCATCATTCATTTCGTCCTGTTTTTTTTTATATTGCTTGTTTTTTTGTCGCACTCGCTTGCTTAACAAAAGGCATGATGGGTTTAGTGCTGCCGCTGTTAATTGCCGGAACGTGGATCATCATCATGCCACGCTGGGACATTTTAACTAAACATTATTGGCATGTTATTGCAGGTTTGTTATTGATTATTGCATTAGTCATGCCGTGGTATGTGTTAGTACAACAAGCTAATCCACAATTTTTACATTATTTTTTTGTGACACAACAAGTAACACGTTTTTTGTCAGCTGGTACTTTCAATAATCAAATGCCAGTGTGGTTTTATTTTCCTATTATTTTGATTGGTTTTATTCCATGGACTGTATTTCTTCTACAAACAATAAAAATCACTTTTTCCCACTGTTGGCGCGATCATAAAAAACACGCCACTGAATTATTTTTATTGTTATGGGCAGTGATTATTTTAATTTTTTTTTCTATCCCACATTCCAAATTATTAGGCTATATTGTGCCAGTTTTTCCGCCATTGGCTTTATTAGTGGGACATTATTTATCAAAAAAATATCACAAAAAAATATTGATTAGCTGTGTCAGTGCCAGCGTTATTTTATTATTTGCCCTCGTACTCAATGCCACACGGTTCAATCACAATTCAGCTAAACCACTCGTGCAAACGTTGCAAACAATCATGAACCCGCAAGCGGAAGTCATTACTTATTTTAAATATTATCAAGATGTGCCGTTATATTTGGCTAAACGTGTCACCGTGGTCGCCAATTGGCAAGACCCTAGTATTGTTGAGCGCGATAATTGGCGTAGAGAATTATGGATAGGTCGTACTTTTCAAAATACGGATGATTGGTTAATTGATGAAGACACTTTTTGGCAACGTTTTCAAAGTAATCAACGCGTATTTGTATTTTTAAATGTAAATTATCTTGATCAATTTAAATTGCGCGCGACCAGTTATTTTATATTAGACACTCATAACAATATTATTTTATTGAGTAATCAACCGAATGTGAATTAATTATTAACAATTAAAATAATCAGCTTACCGAAATACCCATAATTTGCTGGAGAGAAATGTAAAAATAGGAATAATGGTTAACACAATTAATAAAGCGATGGGATAAGGTAAATGTAATGAAAGAAAAATATAAAATAAACTTTCATTCGCTGCTAAACTAATTACTTGCACACATAACAAGCGCAAAAAAGCGACGCGATGTAACACGACAGCGTCATGAAACGTCCACAAACGATGTCCCCAATAACTTATTTGAAAAGAAACTAAAAATCCAAACACGTTCGCCACTAATGGCACAAACATATTTGCCTGTACCAACGTCACGACAATACTGAAATGGATAGAAGCGGCTGTTAAACCCACTGTACCAAAACGGCATATTTGTGAAAACCAAGGAAAATAAATACCGATAGAATCAATTATTTTTTTCATCGAACCCTGCTTTTATTTGTAAAAGATATCGAGGTCGTTGTTTTACTTCTGTAAAAATACGTGCGATATATTCGCCTAAAATACCAATCGATAACAACTGTATTCCACCAAAAAACATAATCGCGACAATTAATGTTGGAAATCCTGGTAAATCTGCACCATACAGTAATGTCACTGTAATAATATAAATGGCATAAATCAATGACACAAACGACACAACAAAACCAATCAATCCCCATACACGTAATGGAATGTCAGAAAAAGAAGTGATACCGGTTAAGGCTAATTCCGTTAGATTAGAAAACCGCCACGAACTTTTCCCGACGCGACGATCATTGACATCAAATGTCACGCCTATTTTTTTAAATCCTATCCAAGCATATAACCCCTTCATAAAACGCCCGCGTTCAGGAAATTGTTTGATCGCTGCCACGACTTTTCTATCCATCAAACGAAAATCTCCAGCATTATTGGGTATATCAATATGTGTAATTTTTTTCATTAACCAATAAAACATACGAGCAAAATTTCGTTTTAAATAAGATTCTGCTTCGCGATTGCGTCGCAATCCATACACCATGTCATACCCTTGTACCCATTGCTGTAAAAACAATGGAATAACTTCCAGCGGATGTTGAAAATCAGCATCTAATAAAATCACTACGTCCCCTGTGCAATAATCCAATCCCGCTGTCAATGCTAATTCTTTACCAAAATTACGCGATAATCCCAGTAGTTTTATTTTATGTTGCTGCATCAGTGGCACTAATTTTGCGAGGGTGTGATCACGACTGCCATCATCCACGACAATCATTTCAAAATGATGAGTTAATGTTTCTAATAACGCTTGTAATTGCTGAATAAATTTTTCTATACCTTCTTCTTCATTAAACACCGGCACAATACAAGAAATAAAAAGTGTTTTTTCTTGCAGCATACGTGCGCGTGAAGCAATGTCGTGCGTCATGATTTATCCCCATCTTTTGAATAAAATTGATGAAGAAAGCGATGAATAATAGGTGCAAAAATCACGCCCATAATCGAAATAAAAGCAAGTCCCGCAAACAAGGCATAAATAGAAGCAAATATTTTGCCACCCGTGGTTTTTAATGGTGTGACTAATCCCATGTCAGATAAAGTTAATGCAGCATTCAGAAACGCTTCGAGAAAAGGCATGTCTTCCAATAGATGATAACCCAATACGCCAATAAGCAATGCCACGATAATGACTAATATACCAACGCATGCATTCCACGCTAAACGTTGAAGAAAAGTAGACTTGCTTGCAACCGGTTCAGTTTGTTTCTCGTACATTGTCATATCCTTTTTCGTTTTTGATAGGGTAATAATAAGTATCAAAATCTTCAAGTCGTTGTGAAGTAAATGAATATTTATATATTTTAAATCCGGGATCATTACCAAAAATGGGGCTCACAGCAGGCGTGCCCGTCACCGCGATATTATTAATTTGATCGAGAGTGAGTACTTGAAACCAATCTGTATGTAAATGTCCTGCAAAAATAGCAATAATGTCTGGCGCAAATAATTGTAATTGCGCTTCAAATTGACTTGAATATTCACGTTCCCATAACTCAATGATACGGAATAAACGTAATTGCAAAGAAGCATAGACATCGACGCCAGCTGGAATATGCATGGCGATGAATACTTTTTGTTGACGTGCGTGCGCTTGTTCTAATTCTTGATGCAACCAATTCAATTGCGCGTTCGCAGCAAACGTAATTCTTTCACCCTGCACTCGATTAGAAAAGAAAACCGTATTTAATACGAGTAAACGCAAATTGGGCTGTTGCGGAATATCAATCGCATAATAACCACCTGCAGGAAACTCATGTTGCATCCTATTTTTATTATTCTTATTTTTAATCAGTGCTGACCAAATGGATGCAGTATCATGAAAAAATTTTCCACTTGGATTTAATTGATAATCACGTCGATAACTATCATTATTGCCAACGACCGGATAGACATCGATGCTAGGGAAAGCATGATTTAATTCATTCGTTAAAAATTCCATGGTTTTTTTTACAAATGATTCATAACCCGTTAATGATTGATCTAATGAATAAATGCGATAATTATCTCGATAACCATGCGCTAAAAAATCTCCTAACACTAACACATATTGCGCTTTTTTTGTGATGGCCACTTGTTGAAAATGCTGCAACATCGGCTTCAGTAATGCATAGTTGGTATCGCGATAATTCTCTGCTGGCAATGGATCGTATTTCGCTAAGA